>MDSZ01251805.1_pt1 | contig 47891 bp, 51 predicted proteins | sample 811201 | NCBI WGS metagenome assembly MDSZ01 (sample SAMN05326647, study PRJNA326480) | marine metagenome | isolation source: seawater | place: Indian Ocean: North | collected 2010 | reverse complement strand
TATCCTACAGGGGGAGATTTCGATCTCGGCTGAGATTCGGCTGAGATTCAATTAGCTAATTGCCTGTACCCTGTACCCTGGACCCAGTGGAAACTTACCCGATTTGGGCCAAACTTAAGTTACTGAAGTTACTTAACTTACCGGAAGTTACTGGACCGTTACTGAAGTTACTTAACTTACCAGAAGTTACTGGACCTAGGGAGCTGAGCTCGTGACCGTTATTTCCAGCTGAGCTCCCGAGATGAGCTCAGCTCGACCGAGCTCAGCTCTCGTCCCGTACTCAGGTAGACCGAGCTCAGCTCTCGTCCCGAACTCAACTCGACCGAGCTCAACTCGACAGCAGATCAGTGGGCATTGGCGACGTGGCACCAGTGACGGTCACTTAGCATACGTACACGTCAACAAACACTCACGCACTGGGACCCCGAAACCTCCCACTAAGAACAAAGTTATAGTACGTTCACAAGTTTCAAAAGTTCAGAAGTGTTCACTGCCACCACCGAAAGAAGCACTGAAAGCGGCCATGTCCAAACAGAAAGCACTGAACGCACCAGCGCCTCGTGTCACCACAGTGGACTGATCCCACTGACACACATGGACCTCTACGCGTACACTCAAGAACGCGTCGTGCCACTGCAATCACATGCATCGACCCACTCGCCCACGGTCGGAGCGGGTCGCGGTAGGCGCCTGCCAAAAAATCGTGGGGCGTGATCGGGTCGAAAGTCAGTCAAATTCATACTGAAATCGGGGGTGTGCGCGTGGGTCGGGCCGAGGTCGCGGTCGGGTCGGTCCGGTGAGGGTCGCGGGTTCGAGCTCGCGGGTCGCGCACCCGGCTTCTCGATTCGAGCGCCTCGACCTCGTACTGCAGTATCAGGCAGTCGACGCGAGGCGGGCCTCGCACTCGTCATACTCGGCCTGAATTTCTGCCAGCTTCGCCTGCTCGTACTTCACTGTGGCACGCGCCTTGCCCACCCGGATGGACGATTTCACCAGCTTTCGGAGCTCGAGCTGGGGGATCGGCTCCTCCCCGTCGACCGGCACCTCGACCTCCTCCTCGTCCGACGACGTGTCCTGCATCAGAGTCTGGTAGGTCAAGCCAGTGGAGGAGGAGCCCGAGACCTTCTTCTTCAGCTCCTCGTTCTCCTTCTTGAGGGCCTTGAAGAGCTCGTTGTTCTTCTCGATCTTGGCCGCGTTCTCCTTGATCTCCTTCTTCGCCGCCTCCAGTGCCTGCTCGAGGGCCGCCGCCTTCGCCTTGAGGTCCACCTGCGAAACAGTCTCGCACGCATCAGTCTCGCACGCATCAGACACAAGACGCTCGCGCAGTGGATGGTGCAGTGAGATGGGTCGGTGGGTGCGCGCACTGGCATCACGGTCGGAGCGGCAGTCATCATCTGCAGCTGGCCGGCGCGAGGGCGTTGGGGTAGATACGCCTGCTGGCCAGTGATCTTGCCCTGCTTCCACCAGTTCCACTGCTTGGGCTTGTACTGCGTGCCGCCGCGCTTCTTGATGATCGTGGGCTGCGGGCGCATGCGTGCGGAGGCCGTCTGCACCTTGGGAGGGCGGCCGCGCGGGCGGCGCACCACCGCATCACCGTCGCCAACAACTTCTTGCTGCACGGAGTTGATGCGAGACTGGTTCTTGGGCGGGCGGCCGACCGGGCGGGCCTTGGCCTCCTTGCGCCAGTCGAGCGGCGCGAAGAACTCGGTCTTCTGCGGCTTCTCACGCTTCGAACGGCACTCGGGCACCTCGGGCTCCTCGTGGGCTTCGATCGGCAGGACGAAGGACATTTTGGCTCTTGGCGTGGCGTGGCGGTCTCAAGGGGATGCGTGGCCGTTTCATAACTGAATTTTGGGTACTTTTCTCAATGGATTTTTGGGTACTTTTCTCACTGTCCACGTCGCCACTGTAATTACTTTTCACTGTCCACGTCGCCACTTTTAATTTGGGGATCCCCATCTCAATCCCCTGTCCCCCCATCCCAGGATCGGGTCCACATCCCATCCCCCGCAACGCTGGATAAGGCAAATCCCACAATTTGAAAATAGAAACACATGCTCCATCTATCTTCGCAACCAAATTTATCACATCTGGTTTCATGATGAAGGTCTTAGTGGTCTCATGATGAAAGTCTTACATCCCGGTCTCGAAGTCCACGGCACCCTTCTCATCCCTACGGCACCCTTCTCGTCGCGCGCAAAATGTCGGCTCAGGAAATGCTCGTCCACACGTTCTCGCGCCCGGTTTCCCCAGCACGTACCGAGAACGTGTCGTACTTGGATCTGAAGACCATCGCACCGGAATGCCTCGACGAGTACCTCGAGGAGGTGCGGCGTGACGACATGGAGGCCACCATGAGGAGCATGTGCGAGTACTGCTACAAAGAGCCAGCCTTTGCTGCGGCGGTGCGTGGTGTCCTTGAGCCGGAGCTCGAGGCGCAGTTTGGTCTGATGGCCAACCGCATCAACCAGACCGACCTCAACGTGCTGCACATCGCCTCCATGAACGCGAACATCAAGGAGGATGTGGCGGGTATGCAAGTCATGCATGCTCGACTCAACCAGAAGGTGTGCCAGCTGGAGGCGAAGGAGATGCACTGCGCGCACCACCTTGCCATGAAGGTCGACCGCTTGGAGAAGATCAACGCGGCCCTCTGCGAGGCCAACCACGAGTTGCAGAAGCTCGTCCAAACGCTCGACCAGAAGGTGAACAACCTGACTGACCTCGTAGCTGCTCGCACGTGCTAATTTTTGTCGCGGTCACACCCACACAAACACTCGATACCGGCGTGGAATTAGCGTGCCATCAGTGTCGTGACGCGTGCGTTTCGCGGTGGTCGGTGCCCATAGTGGGTTTGGACGCGCAATCGTGTCATGTTTGCATGTGAGGGCCAGAGCTGGCAGGATTTGGCGGAATGAAGCTTGTCGCCTGTAGTGTCCCCCGACGCGTGTAGTCACTAGCATCTTGTCGGCCATACTGTATCGCAACTGGTTATGTGGACGTATCCATGTCATCCAATACTCCGGATGTGTGTGTAAAAACGCCTCCACGAGGCTGATCACGTAACTGAAATCCTGCATGTGTCAGGTACGTTGGAAGTATGTACGGGTCAGTCAATGTCGATCGCGTTCTGGATCCCCACCCCATCCAGTGCGCGGTTATGAGTGAGGCGCAGAGGGGGGCCGTGGTGGTCGCTACTGGGTGGTGCCATGAGACGCAGGTGGTCACTGTGATGCGCCTCCTGGGACCTACCATACGAGCGCGCAGGGCGTCGTGTCACGCTTGCAGACGTAGAGACGTGATCTGGGATCGCAAGCTCCGGACGCTCGATGATCACATTGTTGGGCCCCACTTGGCGCGTCGGGTGTGGTACGATCATTCTGGACGCCTCCTCCCTCTCGACCTGTTCAGCTACATACCGCAGACCAGGGTTCAGTCTCTGCTCCGCACGCCGCGCGTCCTGCTCCTCCATGGCCTGGCGCACGTTCTCATTGGACTTCGGTATGCTGTGTGAGTTACTCGTGCTCAAGATAAATTTGCTGCGTGTGCGACCCTCCTGCAGTGCCTCCCGGTGATCACGCAGCACCTGACCCAAAGACTTACCGGTAGCGCGCGCCTTCTGCTTCGCTACACGCAGCAACTCCTCAACCGCGGCCACCTCCCTATTGCCGCGCCTTTGAGGCCTGTAGTATTCAATGGATTCGGCCAGTCTTGCAAGCATTAGTGCCCCTAGTTCATCGTTACTGAGACGACGACCGGGCATGACACGTGGGAGTCTGTTCACGGGGTCATACGGGTCCAAGGACGTGGGCATCTCATCTTCCACTTTCGATTATTACACCACCGCCGTTCCCACAAGATAAACAGCGAACGCGCCGAGTGCAAGGCTCGTTGAGTCAAAGCTAGTGCGACCCGACGCGGTGGGCTCGGGAGGTTTGATGACGGCTTCGAGTTTGCCAGTGCGCTGCGATCGCTGAAAGTCCAGCGCCTGCTTCGTCACGCCCTTCTCACGCGGCACCACAATCTCCCCCGTACGTGAATCCTCAGTGTACCCGAGCGCGTACTTTTGAGTGAACAGCTCCCAAAGGGCGCGTTGACTGTAGTTGGCTGTAGGGGCTGTGTTTTGCGCGAACTGGCCATCGGGGTGGTTGCTTACTACGGAGTTGAGGTGCCCGTCTAAAGCATGGATGTGCGGCTTGTCGTTGCTCATGACAGGCAATTTGTAACTGTAATCGGGCGGCATCGAAGCTGCCAAGCCCATGCGTGGGCGTCCAGCATGCGCGTTTCTCTTCGCGCCATCGATCTCGCCAGCGGTCGCGTGTGTCGCTTTCGGTAGTTGCTGTATCTCCGCTTTGAAAGGTCGCTCGCCATTGCTTCCAGGGAACGTGCCTCGGTAAGACCCCCATGGCCACATTCTGCTACGTATGGTGAGAATAATGCAGAGTTCAACTTTCTGGACGTCTCATCAATCACATGTGGCACCAAGTCACCGAGTCCATCGACCCACGATCACAAGAGTTGATGACAAGAGAAAAGGTGCAAGAAATGATCAATTCGAGCTCGGGTAGTAGCGGTGGCGGCGGTGGCGGCGGTGGCGGTGGCGGCGGTGGCACAACGTATGACATCAACACCCCTCTGGATCCGTTGTTCATCGCGCCCGCTGGGGCAGTCGATGACACCAATTTCGGCACACTTGCCAACGTCACGGAGGACATACAGGGGCAATTGGACGACAAAATCGAAGTCGATCCCATGTTTGGGTATACTAATTACTTTGTTGGTGGCACGGTCGTCAGGAATGCGAATAACGACGGCTGGGTGCAGGCACCACATATCCAATTGGATGGGTTCCTGAATGCCAATGGCGCGATCGTCAGGAATGCGAATAACGACGGCTGGGTGCAGGGACCAGCCCCCTACGCCGCCATCCAATTGGGTGCAGTACTCTCCCAAATGGGTGCTGATACCTGGTATGAGGGAGACACAATTGTCAACCTGAACGCAGGGTCGAAAATTGGTGACACAGATTTCATTGCGTTGAATGGTGCGGGTGATGTGGCGAACGCAAACAAGGCGATTGTGACCGATGGCGCGGGCAATCTTAGTTGGGGCGACAGAGTTACAATAGGCGACACGGTGTACGCGCAAGCCCAACTCGGCTTCGACACGTCACAGAGTCCTCTGCAAAACTTCGTTGCCGTGACTGAGTCCAACAGCGGAAGCATTACAAATACTGGGTTTACCGCACCACGCGCAGGGCTGTATTACGTTAGTTTTACTGTGAGGGTGGAAACCATACCCACAGGGGGTAATCGACTGCTTGGTCTTCAAGCAGAGATCATTATGCCTGATCAATCCAAATTCTCAAGTGATTCAGGCCAGCGAGCGGGTTCCAGTGCCAGAGAAGTGTTGCTCGTGGAACACATCAGTAAGATTGTGAGCTTGTCACAGGGGCAGACGCTGGCGTTCAGTTACACATTTCAAACATCGACAGGTGGTGTACAAGCAGTTGCAGATGGGACGTCTCTGGACATCTTCTCTATCGACAGATCCCTGGGAGGTGACGCCGTATCCGCAAATCAAACCTTCACAATTGAAGGCGGGTCCTCCAATTCCGGCAAACTACTTCTCAATTGTGAGAACAATTCTCATGGCGTAGGGTTGCAGGCCCCCCCACACAGTGCAGCCGCCAACTACACCCTGACGCTACCGGATAATCTTGGTACGTCGGGAGAAGTGCTGTCAACAGATGGTACTGGTGGTTTGTCGTGGGTGGCGGCGGGTGGCGGTGGCGGCACCACCTACGATGCAAACACCCTTTTGAACGCTGCTTTTATTGGTGATGGTAACGTGAGCACCGCCGAGTTCAACCAGCTCAGCGGTATAAACACAGATGAGACCATTCAACAACAGATTAGCAAAGTCACCTACAATGCAAACACCCGTTTGGACGCTGCTTTTATTGGTGGTGGTTACGTGAGCAGCGGCGAGTTCGACCAACTCGACGGTATAAACACAAATGAGACCATTCAACAACAGCTTAACAGCAAAGTCTATGTAGGGGGGTTGGTAGGTGCCGGTGGTTGCATTGTCAGGAATGCGAATAACGACGCCTGGGTGCAGGGAGAAGTCCCCTATGGTGTTACTAAGCTGGGTACTATTTCCACAAGTGCATTGGGTACATCCGGCTCACCGGGTAACGCACGAGTGAATCTGGCAGCAGACTCATACATGAACAATCTACCACTCATTGCCTTGGATGGTGCAAGTGACAGTAGCAACGCTGGTTTTGGGATCGTGACAGACGGTAGCGGCAATTTGAGCTGGAGCCAGGCGTCGGGATGGAACGCAACTCAGTTGGGGCAAGCCAGTGCTATGGGAAACACTGGAGTCCACCTACATTCCTCCTCGCAAATCAATGTGAATGGGATTGGACTACCCATTTTGGGTCTGAGTGGCGTAACGGATACTGCAAATTTGGACAAAGTCATTACCACTGATGGTACGGCATTACAATGGAAACGCGCTGTGGTGATGGACAATACAAACAACACTATTTATAGCACAGGTGCTGTCGCTGGAAACAACGCAGTCGCCTTGGGCAGTGGAGCGGATGTTGGAGATTCATCATTTGCCATGGGTTATGCTGGGGACGGTGCTGACAAAGCTGTTGCTATTGGGCATCTTGCAGGTGGTAACGGACAAGGAACGTCATCTGTCGCGATCGGGCACATGGCTGGTCGCACAAATTTTGGTGACCAAGCGATTGCCATTGGAGAAGTAGCTGGAATGAACAATGCTGGAATCGGTAGCGTCAACGTAGGGAGACGCGCAGGCAATGGTGGGACTGGTAACTATGGTATCGGGCTTGGCTGGAATGCACACGCAACAGGAAACAACAGCATTTGTATAAACGCGTCAGGTACTGTCGTCACAAATAGTACGGCAAATACAACGATCATTAAGCCAGTAAGAGCAGTCGCTCATGGAATTGGTGCTGGTATTATGCACTACGACCAGTCAACAGGTGAGATAACGTATTCCACTAACTAACGCCCCGACAGCGTTGCAAAGAGCACGGCCGCCACAATGGCCTGCATGATGATGGGGTCGTTCGCGTCTTCGCCGGCGCGTAAGGAAGGAGGGGGTGCACCAGGTGCGAAACCACCACCACCACCCCCGCTACCTCCGCTACCTCCGCCTCCTCCTCCACCACCAAATCCACTGCCACCACCACCAGCGCTGCTACCTCCACCTCCACCAAATCCACCTGCACCACCACCACCACCAGCGCTGCTACCTCCACCTCCTCCTCCACCAAATCCACCACCACCACCAGCGCTGCTACCTCCAAAGTGGCGATGAAAGTTTGCCCACCACCACCACGAAAACATATGCTCTTGATGAGGCCGATGAAAGTTTGCCCACCACCACCACGCAAAGTTCTCGTAACCTTGATCGTCTTCGCCAAGAGGGGGTGGACCGGGTGAGGCAGTCGTGCCCGACTCACCCATAGGCGGTGATTTACCAGTCGCACCCAACCAAGACTCGGAGTATCGGCCAAGGACGTATTCAGGAGAATCGTACTCAGGATGATACGTTGTATGAATTGGCTGATCGAAACGAATTTCACCCATTGGTTTTATCAGCTCCTGTAGACCCGGAGAACCTTCGAATGGTACTAGTGATGAGACTGGTGCAGTGGGCTCCTCGTAGTCGTAAGGTGCTGGAAGGTAGGCTGGCCTATTCCACGTTTTAACCTGTTTTTCAAAATCGGAGGGTGCTGGCAATGCAGGCCACTCAGTAGTTTGCACATCGATGGGAGGGTTGTACAACACATTCGCTCTGTAAACTGGTCTTTGTCTTTGTTCCAGTGGATCAGCGGAGTACCCAGGTGGATCCGGTGCTGGCAAAGCACGTGTCCATGGAGGTGGAGCAGGCGATGACAGTGCGGGTGGAGAGGGGTTGATGCTTACACCATAGTACGACGTCTCTGGAGGAGATGATAATGCAGGTGGTGAGGGGTTGATGGTCACCCCCTCTGATAGAGCAGATGACGGGAGCGATGGTATCCCAGGACCTTCTAACTCTTTAACACCCGAGCGTCGTGAGCGTCTCAAAAACTCTCGCCCAATCAAAGAATAAGCGATTGCACCAAGAGTGTTAAGAAGTGTAGAAGGTTCATCATCATCTGTGTCAAACCGCACCAGTCGCATCAGTGGCAGTGCAGGTGGTAGTGGCTCACCGCGCATCTCTTCCAGTCGTGTCTCTTCCAGTCGCAGCTCAGCATCTCTTAACCATTCATCAAATGGTTGATACCCTGATTCGAATGGCTCATAACCTTCCAGCCGCGTCTGAGCATCTCTTAACCATTCAGGTTCGTCATAACCTCGTTGTCTATAGCGGTTTAGAGCGCGATTGAATCTTAACCGGGTAAGTCGTTGGCTGACAGAGAGTTGATCGAGTTGGCGCAAGTCAGCTCTTCGGATTGCATTTGCCCCAAACACTAAGGTTCCAAGACCTCCAAGTACGGTAGCAACAAACCGAGGTATTCCAAATATGGTGTCTTCTGCATCAATTGCTTCCAGTGGTGTATACTGAGGCACAAGTTGTGTGTCGCGTGAATCAACAGCAGGATCGTGTTGGAGCAACTGCAACTGCATGTATGACTCTGGCATTGGCAATGTGCCACCATAACCCAAGTCCTCTGTGTCCACAGTTGTCGGTCGGTCACTACCGTATGGACCCGGTAAGAATCGAAAGGGGCCGGAGTAAACATCTGTCCCTAGATTGTCCTCGGGGAGTGCACGCATACCGAGGCGTCTGAACACATCTGCATACGTGGAGTCATCCTCCCTCACCATCAACGACCCCATAGTACGCACACGCCCTGGGATTGACATGTTAGTTGACCGGTCTATCCCAGTTGCCACTTGATTTCGACGCATTGGTGTCGGTTGACGCATGGGAGCCACCTGCTTTGATACTGCAGTTTGTTTCAGTGCACCACCAAACCCAATCGCCTGGGATTGGCGCATCTTACGAATCCTCTTAGATAAAATTCAGACGGTTCATGAGTTCCACCTCTTCAACCTTACGACGCAACATCTGCTCACGTTGCATGCGTCCAACACGCGACCAGTCGTACAACACCAACAACGCGATCCCACTCATCACTACCTCAAGTGCTTGCATACTAGTCAACACTTGGAAAAGCTGGTGGCGCAGACTCTACAGACTCCGCATCACTCTCGGGTTCACGCAAAACGTACACAGTCACATTCACTTTCTCTTTAAGCTCCTTCACCTCCTCGCGCAACTTCTCGATCTCAACGGTTAGGTGCCGGAGGCTGGTCATAATCGGTAGATGGAGCATTGGTCGGTTGCGCAACGACCAGATTATTCTTTGCCCACTGTGCCGCCCTGACCTTTGCCATACGTTCTTTTGCCTCCTGTGACCCCTTCGGCGGCCCAGTGTAACGACGCGGACGTTTCACTTCCATGACGTTACCACTATTGGAAAGTTACACCACTGGGTGTTTGCAGCATCCGTAGTTATACCCAAATTTGAAGCGGCATTTGTTGTCACAATCGGGGCACCAGCACTCATCACACCCATTGTCAGAGTCAGTGTACGCATTGCACACCGGACACTCTGCGTCCCAATCTGGGGGGTTTGTTCGCTCGTATTGTAGGACACACTTCTGGTTTGCTGCACCATCCATCAGATCAGAACGGCTAAGCGTCACTGTGTCAGTCCTACTATCAATGAACTTATAGCACATCTCCTCCTCATCATACAAACGATTCAAAATCATCACCACCTCCACACTCGCAGTGCTCGCTGTTTCTGCATCTGATAGGTCTTCAGAGTCGGACATTTATTAAGCACTGGAAAATTTACGTTTGCGCGGCGCGTACACTACACTATACTGGTCTTTTTTGCCTACACGTGTTGTTTGCATGAGCTCGTTGTACAATGGCCCCCCCGGTGCCCAATCATCTACGGCGGTACGCTGGCGCTCGCAGAAGAGCAGATAGTCACGTGCCTCCTTGAGTTCGTTGATCACGATTCGTGGCGGGACTTTGGCGGCTGCATCCACCGGGCCGCTGTAGTACACCGGGAAGCTCCCCTGTTCGACGAGCACACCGCGGTTCCAAAACTGTCGGTAACGTTGTGATTGCAACTCCACACGGCTGTCAGGTAATGTTGTATACCACGGACGGCGCCATGAAGCACACTCAATCTCAAAGTTATACCACAACACGTCCTTGAGTAGAAGTCGCAACCGATCCACCTCCTCCTTCGCCTGATAGTACTCCCTATCGAACCGCGCACGGTACCATTCATCCGTAGTTGTCATTGCAAATGATCAATACTGCCCCTCCCACTGTTAGAAAGAGCTCCTTCATGTGGCAGCTCATCAGTCGTCTGCACGGGCACTTGAACGTCAGCACGGTTGCATAGCCCAACAGCCCGCTTGCCACCATCTTTCGCCACGTCAGCTTCATCTCGCTGTCGCTTTAGGATTTTTGCTCTAATCCCGCTCGGAACACGCAACCACGACACAATCTCGCCGTCATGACGACGTTGTTGCCACGCGTTCCAGCACCGGTCTTTACAGAAATGGAAGCGCATCGGAGCTTCGAGCACAATCATGAGCTCGTTCAAACGGTGTGGACCACTTGCGCACCAATGGCAACGCCTCTTGGGTACACCGCGCATATGCTCTGGCTTCCAGTCACGGAGGTGCTTGGGAATGAACATTCTGGACTCTGAGTGCTTGCCTTTTTGTGCTTGCTTTAAGACTTGCCCATGAACCTATTCTTAAAAAGGGTACCCCCATAACCGCCAATGACGCCGTACATCATTGAACAGGCTGCAGGCCACAACTCAGCTACAGTGCTTGGGACCATCATCCGGTGCTCTCGGCCTTGGGTAAAAATAAACTCACCTGAGTAACCCGCCAATGCGTGGTGATACATCCTGCTGAACCCATAAGGCCCTAGGAGCTTATCCGCTCCGAAGACTGCTGATGCAGCGCCAAGTGCGAGCGACATGTTGGATTGCTTGCAACCAATTGGACCAAGGATGTTCAACGTCATTGCGACTTTAATCTAGAATTTTTGGTGTTAATGGAAGCTGGTGACTGGGTATTACTCTTCATTTGTACTTGGTGCGTCGTGTGTTACACGGTAGCTTGTGTGTATTATTGTTGTCTTTCTAAAGAAGACACAAATGGCCTGCCCAGAAATCAACATAATGTACAGCCAAGTCCGCCAACGCTTGCGGGGGTCCGTTGGCGCGTGGCACTATGCTCTCGAGAACCGGTATGGGGACCCACGAGTCTATGCACAACAACAGAGAGAATTACAGCAACGCGAGAACGATGTTGCCTACGACCTCTCCCGACGGAACAGTGCGTTATTGGACGACGCGTATGCGAAACAGACATCGAGAGCCAAGGAGGCACACACAAAGCGCATCACCAAGCACCGCGAGAATTTAGCCAAACGCCCACAACCGGTGGGTCCCCCGCCTCGTAAGACGAAACCTCAGCCTTCATCTTCTCAGGCAGCGCCGCTAGCTTCTGCGAGTCCGCCGCCGTGAGCTCCGTCACATTGATGTCCTGAAATTTGTCATGGGCGTCTGCTTTCCCCTGCACCGATCGAATGGCCTGCGTCGTCGGCCCCGGATTAGCTGGAAGTACCGAGCTGTGGTACTCTGTGACCTTCTCATCAATGCTCTGTTGGAAGTCAAACTTCTTCTTCATCATGTAGGCCGCACCGAGCCCGAGACCAAACACCCATCCGCTCATCACCCTTGTCACTCTTAGAATCTAATCTCCCGCCAACGCGAGTGGTGTCGTGTGTCTATAGATGAAGTGCGCGAACGCTGTGATGTTCCCTTGCTGGAAGAAGGCATTACCAAACATGGAACGCCCCAGCTCAAGATAGTTGCGATAGAGCCACTCAAGGTCCTCTGTGTTATCGACCACCCATTGTGCACGGTCACGTTCCATCGTTCTCGGGAGTTCGTCGTCACCTTCCTCACTCTCACAGTAGTCCGGGTCGAAGTCATCACTGCTGTAATCGTCCGGTAGCCCATGTGCCAAATGCCCATCGTTGTTGGCGCGTGTCGACGGCATCACTGATTGATGAGCTGGTTGGAATAAGTGTCCAAGTAGTACATCGTCAGTAGCAATGAGTCTGCCAGATCGTCTTGTTTCGCGTCACAGAGGAATGTGTTGGCAGCTATCGGTTCGAAGACTTGCGTATTGGCCTTGACAAATGCCGTAGCCCATTCGACCGCTTTCTGCTTGTTCAGACGGTAATTGCGTGTGCTCAGACCGTAATGTGCTTTCACGGAGCGTGCGTGGATGATGTAGCACCGGTCGTAGAAGAGTGTTTGAAATACCGCTTCGATGATGCGCATGTTGCAACGCATCTGTCGTTCGACGAGTAAGACCGCCGCATTATCGAAAAGATGCTGATACCGAGCCACGAAGTCGCGTACGTAGGTCACGTTCAGTGACGGAATGTATCGCCCACTCGGCACGAGAGTTTTGTTGTCCCAAAAGACAATTTTGTTTGTTTCAAGGTCGTATGCACACAGCGCGAGGTTTTTGATTCCTACGTCGATCGCCAGGATTAACATCACACTCAAGTATTGGATTTTGTGGTGGTCACACTCAATCGGCCAGGACTTAGATTCAGAACCTCCCGCTTCAATTCAAGACCACAGCACTTAAGGTAGTAACATCTACTGCGTAAAAAATACGTCAGTACACCACCTACACATGTAAAACACGCCGCGACCATTCCAAGCAACCACGTCCCATTCCGCTCAATGAAGTCCCGTTGTGGGCAGTGACACTCACACATTTACATGTGTGAGTCAGATTTAAGCGAAGCTGAGCAGCGCGCGGCCGTCCTTGATCTGCAGCCAGTTGTAGTAGAGCGCGTAGATGTCGACCTGCCAACCAGGGTCATCCTGCCGCGTTCCACCGAGAGCATCGTCAAAGAGACCCGATGCGACGTGGGTCTGAGTACTTGCACCGCTGCCGGAAGTTGAGCCGCTGCCGTTGCCATCAAAGTGCAAATCCAGAACGGCGTGTGATACCTTTGAGAAGTTGACCGCACCGGCGGGCTGCGCACCCTCTGGGTTGAGCGAGAAGGGGTAGACAAAGATGTTCTGCGACCCCTTCATGCTCTTGTTCTTCTGCAGCATGGTCTCGATCATCTCTTGCACACGCACGTCGTTCGATGTGACTGCGGCTGCTGTGCTGCCACTAGCATGATTAGTCTGGGTACCAGTCACTGTCGTAGCCTGGCCCGCAAACAAGCTCTGCATGTCGCGCTCCGTGGCGTTGCTGTTCGAGTGCAACAGGGGTGCGAGGCTGTGCTTGAGAACTTCGGCCGGGATGCCACCGTTCAGTCCCGGATGACGCGCGTTGCCGTTGAGCTTCAAATCGATGCTCTTCAGTTTGAGCGTCGCTGGCGAGCTGGCAGTAGCGGTCCCACTTCCTGGATGGTGGAAGTTGTAATACTCGTTGTCGTCGTAGTTCGGGTAGGTCCCGTCGCCGTGGTAAAAGAAGTGACCCTTACCAGACTCACCATCTGGACGTCCCTGATAAAGGTGCTGAAGGATAGCAGACGATGAGTCGTCAGCAAATTGCGCAGAGTCACTGACCTTCGTGTTGAGGTCGCGCAGTGAGCGGATCGTGATGATGAGCGTCGACACCGGGTGCAGGAAGCTGAGGTTGAATGACATCTTGTTATTGGTCACACCCCTTGAATGCACCTCAGGTTGGTGCTGCCACAGTTTCAGCAATCGCACATGTTCCTTGCTTGTGATCATCGCCGCCTCGGGACCTGTCGTATGTACAAAGTGGCAGAACAGCTTACCAGTTGGCTTGCCGATCTTGTTCGCCTCAGCCTCGCTGCCAAAGTGCGGCGCTGAAATCAAACCACCTCGTTCAGCACCATCAGTCTCTGAACCATCGCAGCCACGGTATCCGGTCAGCTTGTAGAGCCGGTTCAGATCCTTCAGCTTGATCGTGATGCGCACATTCTCACACCCAGCGATTGCCGCAAGGGGGAAGTACTGCGACACGTGCTGTGTGAAGAAGAGGTTCAGCGGAATGATCAGCTTGCGTGCAGGTGATCCGCGCGCGTATGAAGAGTTAGTCAAGAGAGTACTACTACCATCCAAGTCGTACCCGACACCAGCTTGGGTCGCAGGCACATACTGCGTGATGATGCGCGTACGGTCCTCGTTGATGACGCGCCTCTTTGGCATGCGCGCCTTACCAGAACCGTTGCTAGCATGGCTGACAAACTCGCTGTCATCGTAGCTGCCCGAGAGCGAGGTCCACTTCTGCTGGAACGACTTGCAACCCGTCTTCATCACCTGATCGTACCCGAGACGCATCTCGTCGGACGTCATCAACTCATTCTTGATCTGCATCTGCTCGCCAGTAATCGTTTCGATGTTGTTTGCACCCACCGAGAAAGTGCAGCTCTCAATGATAGCAAACCCCAGCTCGTCTACCCACTCATAAATGCAGTTGTTGTATGGCTTGTAACCGTTAGGCGTACCAGTCGGCATTTTCACAGGGGGGATTGTGAGGTGCAGCTCAGTTGGCCCTAGGAGATCTGCGACCTGTGGGATGACGAACGTGGTCGTAGTACCCCAGTTCAGCTGGTTCTGTGCCTCGACTTCCTTGTACTCCACCTGGAAGTTACTGGCTCGCACGTAGCCTTGATTAAGGAAGTAAGACTTCGTGTTGTCATACAGGAGCATGTCCTGGGGACCCTGGTTCAACTGCATCTGGTTAGGCATTGTGTCAATTCTTTAGCTAAGAATTTTAGACCACGGCATGGGCTACCAATTTCACACCCGGATTACGTATGGCGTCCTCATAGTAATCCTCATACAGTTTCTTCTCCGCGCTCTGCAACCCCGGTAGTTTCTGGGGCCTCCCCAGACCCACTCCCAGGCTCTGGTCCTTCAGCTCCGTGTTCATCGCCTTGTCCACCCACATCTCCCCGTAGCAGTACTTCTGCTGGCACGGACCCCTTGGCTTGTTCGGTTGAGACGTTGTCATCGTTGGTCGACCGATCAGGTACGCTAGAATCAGCGCCGCGGCTGCTAGTCGGAGTGCCATTTGCCAACGATTTGGAAAGTTTGTCGAAAAGCTCGTGCATCTTTTGTTGTTCAGTACCGAGCACCTTCAATTCTTGTTTCAGAGCGTCGCGCTCCTCCTCGACCCTCTTCCAATACGCCTTCTCCTGATTACGATGCTGCAACGCACGCACGAACTCTTCATTGTCGCGTTTCGGTAACGCTGACGGAGGCACGCTGTAGGTGCGGTAAAGCGATTCGAGGTAATTCCTGCGTTGTGGATGCGTTGTGAAGAACGGGTCGGTGCGAAACATGTTGAGTATGTGTCAGAATTTAGCATGGGAAAGGGCTTTGCTTCGATTCGACGGCATCAAGGCGACGATTGTCATCCGCTGCTTTGTCCTTATCCGCACGCTCGGCCGCCTTCGTGCGTGGATCACTCTGCGGGAACGCAGGCCAACCGTCTCCTTGTAATAACGCTTCGAGCTTCGCGTTGAACGTTTTGGCTTCAGCAATGCGTGTGCTCGCACTCTCCGAAACCAATGGCTTGGCTGGTTCCCCTGGGAGTGCGATGCCGGCGGTCTGTGCGTTCTCGTCGCTCGCTAGCACATCTGGTTGTCGGTCGTGTTGGTATTGCGGGTCGTAATCGTGCATGCGTCCTGGAGGTTGAGGCCCAAAGTCAGAGCGCTGACCGATCTTTTCAAAGTGGTCAGGGAGGCAGACGGCATCAGAGAGTGGGCGGCCTTTGACCCAGTGCTTGAAGTACATCCACGCCTCTTTTACGTTTTGTGGTCCGTGCTCAGCGAGCAGCTGCATCTCCACGTCCTTCTTATGCGCCGCCTCTGCTGTCTCGCGCAGGTACTCACGCACACCATGAACGTGTGTCAATTGCGCTCGGCCCCATGGTGTGTGCTTCCACCCAGCTCGTGGCTGCCCGACCTTGTACCCGCCATTCAGGTCGGCCTCATCTTGATAGACCCACCGACGCACCGGCTTGCCGTCGCAGTTTTCGTACACCTGATCCTTTGATGCGTCGTTCGCCTCGTGCATGCCCTGCAGCCACTGCTCGAACTCGGCCTTGAGACACTCGTCCGCCTCCGCCTTGTACTGCTCGACGATCTTGTCCAGGTAGATGCTCTTCTGCACGTCGTCGAGGCCCCTGGTGTTGAACTTGTACTCGTCGCTCAGCAGCGCGCGCTTTAGGTACTCGGCCTCGTAGCGCGGCCATGCTTTTGTCTGTGCCGCCTCGCTCGCCGAACCGATCGCGCCACCAGATGCGGTCCCTGTGCCTCGTGCGTCCGCCGGCAGATCGCCTCGTGCGTTCCAAGACCAGACCATAACTTCTTTGTTAATTAGATTATTAATCTTTGCCGAAATTGGGATCGGTTTGGCGCCGCCGTTTACGCATCTCTTCATTCCTCTGAGCACGGGTCATGGAATCCTCATTCCTTTTCCTATTCAATGCTTCCTGTGTTGCAGCAGTGGGTTTCCTACCTGTAGGGTTGTTTTGACCCTGTGTGTTATGCTCTTCGTAAAAGCGTCGGTTATAATCACGAGGAGGATCACGAGGAGGGTCTACTCCGACTCCTGGATTCTCAAAGCGCTGGTTCGCCTTTGTGCCAAAGAACCCCGTTGTCGACGCGGCTTGTGTTGGATCGTACCGTGGTTGTGTGTTGGACACCATTGTGCGGCGAGATCGGGGCAGCTGTGACAGCACCGCAAACACAACGATCCCCATGAGCAGCAGCTTTGTCTTCCGTTTCATTGTTCATTCTGACGGAGAAAATTTTCTTAAAGGACTCTCAGTATGGTTGACACTCAACAGGGTACACCGGCATGGTTTAACGCGCGCAAGGGCAAACTGACCGCCTCTAACTTTGCAGCGGCGGCGGGACTGGTCAAATTCAAGTCACGTAACAAGTTGCTCGCAGAGATGCTCCACCCCGACCCAACTCCACGCGAAGCACCAGCTGCTTGTCTGTGGGGCATACACAACGAGAAGAACGCGATCAAGGACTACATGATTCGCACCGGGAACGTCGTGCGGTCATCGGGACTGCATACACACGAACATTACCCGTGGATCGGTGGGTCGCCAGATGGGTTGATTGGTGAGCGCGGCATGATTGAGGTCAAATGCCCTTTCTACGTCCAGATCCCTCACGGCCGCGTCCCTTTGCACTACCTGTGTCAGATCAACGGGCTCATGGAGATCATTGACCGAGACTGGTGCGACTTCATCAGCTGGACACCCAACGCCATGCGAATCTACCGTGTCTACCGCGACCCGGAACTGTGGTCGTACCTTCTCGATCGATACGTGGTCTTCTGGAGTTTCATGAAGGCTGGCTGCTCGAAGACGCCGCGTGTGACGGACCGCAGGCAACTGGAGGCTCGTCTTGAAGCGTCGGAACACGAGCACGTCGATTACTATTACTGGTCGTATTTTGACTACCCAAGGCAGCATGTGAGCAGTCCTCCGCCACTTTCTGACGTAGAGAGCGATGATGAGGACCGGCATTTCGGAATGCTTGGATTGCGAATCGCTCACGACGGCGGAGATCGTAAAGGAGCTAGGTGTGCCGAGTTGGAGCGACCCAGCAAACTGCCCCGCATGGAAGGCTATGTGGACGGTGAGCGGCAAACGAGCGACGCCGACTCTGTCAGCACTACCGTATCCGGGAGCTTATACGAACCCGATGACGCCGAAATGCAAAGACTCGCTGCCGTGGTATCGTAAGGATGTTGTGCCTAAGTTCGGTAGCGGGGTTGCGACAGTCTCACACATGAGGGACGCGGATGGGTTTGCGGCCGAGGACACGCGTCCCAGGAGTACCCATTGGACCGAACAGGGTCCGATTAGTCTCGGTTACGGCACCACGGGTTTCCTAACGGGGCAACCGACAATAGACACTCTCAGGTCGGTCTGGAGAGGTGACACACGGACGCTACGTATTTCTGATCGCTACTATCAGTGAGAATGAAGCGCACTTTTGTGAGTTACGCTGCGGTCCAACCGAATGAGGTGGCCTTCACGATGGGAAAGGACAGGTCTGGGAAATCTACTGTTCACATGCACATGACGAAGGGGAACTCGACGACGGATGTGTGCATGGTCAGCGCGCCCGCCATCACACAGTGGCCGCGATGCACGGGCGACGGCAACTTTGGCACGATGTGGGGGCCCAGCGACGTGACCAAGGCCAAGTACACGATCGACTTGTGTGACGCCGAGATCAACGGCAAGCCAAACACGGAGTTCACAGCATTCAGCAAGATTATCGACATGATTGACGACAAGCTGCTCGACTTTGTGCATGCAAACCAACTACCCCTTCTCGGCCGCAAGAACCTCAGCAAAGAGGAGATCAAGATGCTACAGATTCGCAGCGTGCGACCAAAGTACGACAAACACACCGGCGGCCTGAACGGACACACGTTGAACCTGTCCTCCTCCAAGTACGCGTGGGACGGTATGGGTTCCAAATACGAGCGCCGCATCACGATCTGCGATCACCAAGGCAAGGCGATCCCCAACGGCGCCGTGGCCCCTGGAGATGTGGTCGCGCTCACGATGTACGCGAACATGGTGTACACAGGTGTCGGTGGCGACAAGTTTGGCATTCACTGGTCGTTCCAGGATGTGTCGGTCGTATGCCAGCGTGCGCACTTGGAGCATACAACCGAAGTGACTGCCTTTACGAATGCGACTTGGGACTTTTCGAAGCCGTACGTCGACCAAGTTTCTGAGATTCACACGATACCAGATGTCACCACCAGCGAAGCATGCGCCGCCTAGCGAGCCACCTAGCGACGTAAAGCAACCTGACACTAAGCAACCCGTCACAAGCAACACACAAGGACCGAAGAAGCAGTACGGCAAGCATGCAACGATGCCCGTTCTGCAAGCGGACTGCTACGCCGAGATCGACCTGCCCGACTTACCTTACTGGGATCCCACAAACCCAGAGACGGAGCTGAAACTGGACGCCACTGTCGTAGCAGTAGGAAAGCGTCGCACTGGTAAGTCGTGGGCGTTTCGTAACCTAATGTACTTAATGAAAGATCGCATCCCAGCTGGTATAGTAATCTCACAGACAGACGAACTAAACAAGTTTTGGCGAGATTACGTGCCGAAGCAGTTTATCTATCCTAAGTACGAGCCCGAGATCCTCGATGCAGTCTTCAAACGCCAAAAAGCCATTCTCAATGACAAGAACCTTACAAAGAGTGAGAAGGAGAAACTAGCTCCATTCTTCGTGTTGCTCGACGACGTGATCTCTGACCAGCGTCTGAAGTACGACGAGAACCTCATGGAGCTCTTTGTGGCAGGGCGACACTACAAGATCTTCGTCTTGATCACAACACAGTATGCCAAAGCCATCACTCCTACGCTTCGTGGCAACACTGATTACTGCCTGATCATGAAGACGATTCAGGGGCGACAGCGAGAGGCTCTGTGGGAGGACTTCGGCGACTTCCTAACCAAAGACGCCTTCAACCGCATCGTCGATGCCTACACCGAGGACAATGAGATCCTCATCGTGAACACATGCCCCGAGCTGCATGTCGACCCCATGGAGATGCTGTCCTGGTGGAAGGCACAGGAGATTGCACCGTTTCGCATGGGTAGCAAGAAGTATTGGGAGGCTGCAATGAACGCCGACTCAAAGGTGCCACCCAAGGAGGGCCCAGAGTCTGCATCACACTTCCTGAGCGCCAAGGACATCATGCCAAAACCATGGGATCAGCTTATTTCCTAAGCATGTGAGTGCGCATGGCTCTAGCATTCTTTACAGGAGTGTCAGGCGCCCCCAAAGACAATGGGAAGCGACCTAGGGAAGAAAACGTTGAAGAACGCTTGCTGCAATATGCAGAGGAAAGCATGCCATCTTCGGTTCCCACAACGTTTGAACTATTTGACTGGCCCGTTTTACCATTGAATGAAATTCCTTATCCTCGAAACCCACAGACTATGGCAGCCGCTCAAGTTTACTCACAGGTCTCAAGACGCAGACGCCTAGGACCTAGAACACGCGACCGACTTACTCATGCACCTAGAGCTGAGCAGCCAGACGAGGCGCCGAGTGAACAGCAGCTTTACAAAATCTTGATCCAATGGAACGCGGGTGGCGACCACTTTACCTATGTAGAGAACGCTGCACGGAACCAGGGTCCACCAGAGGTTTAAATCTAATTGTCTCACGGACATGCGCACAGGCACTCTAGGTGAGTCAATCCAGCAATCGATCACACAGACGGCTCTCGGCCTCCTTATTGGATCAAGCGTCGAAGCTTTGATGCCTTCGCCGGTCGAGGGCGCACCATTGCCGACCCAAGTTTTTGAAGCTCTGGTGCAGGTGGGTCTGTATGGCGCCGCTTTAGCGTCCTTTGCCGGTCTAGTGCGTGGATCAGAGAGCGATCGTACTTGCGGGATACCATTTCAGTCAGCACTTCTCGTGGCACAGCCGGATTTGCAGCGGCGACTCGGCGCTTTATCTGCTCAAGTAAAGCTGCGGGTTGCTCGAGCTTCACAGCAAATGGTGGCACATGCACGAGCGGCGTAACTTCCCACCCAATCGACTTGGCCATGCTCTCCCACATCTGATCGAGCGCCTTCAGTTTGGCCTTTGACTTGATGAGCGGGAAGAACATGGAGAACTGTGTGCACCCTAGACGCTGCAAGAGCCGAGAGAAGACATAGTTGTAATTGAGGAAGTTCTTGCGTTTCTCAAGCTTGCTCTGTGCGAACGGGCGTTGTAAGTCTGTAAAGCTAGCGTCGAGCATGATCAGCAATTGCGCACCGGGTTTTGGCGGCTCGATGCCTGTGATACGGTGGATGATCTGCAACCACTTTTCAATGTACAGCTGCATGTTCAGAGATCGGAGTACTCCTCTGATAGCATCTTTGTTGATAACGGTGTGTGAGCCGTCGAGGAAGCACTCCGCAATTTGGAGAAACTGGTCATCAGGAATCGCACTCTCTGCCAGCATGAGCTGCGACACGCGCTCGTGCCAGTGGTGGATGCGCTTGTAGTTGCTCGTGCTGTGTCTTGGAGGGAAGCGTGCGGCGTCGCCCATGCCGAAGGTCTCATTCGCGATGCAACCGCATGCCACACACACGTCAAAGTAGGCACATACGTGACCCGGATTTGTGCCACGCTGAAAAACGTCACCGCCGCAATTGTGGCAGCCTGTACGGGGAGGTTCACGCTGTAGTAGCAGAGAGTCAAGGTCTGCAAAAGCAGCATCAACCGCATCCTGATCGGCGAACATCGCATGCACTATTCTGACGGGCGCTCGGAAAAAGAAGTGCTTGCTTTTAGCCACTGCTCGAATTCGGACAGTGCGTCCGCGTAACGGTAGAGTATGGGTTTGTCTGGTATTACTTCTATTAAGAAATCACGGCCTCGTGAACAGCATGCGCCCATTTCTGACAAGTTTAGATTATCTAATGATGGACATGTGATGGCCAACTGCGGCCGACGTACTGTCGACTGTTTCATGACACACGGAGAGACCGAGGATGATGGCGAGACGCTTGTCGGCGCTGCGATGACGGTGGCGATGGTGGCGCAAGGGCAGTTGAGCAACTGGGCTCATCAACGTTCAGTACTTTCATTGCTGACGCCCAGCTGGACTCCAAACGTCGATCAGTTCGCAGACGAGGCGCTGGTGAACGTCTTCACCCTTGTTAGTGCGGTCACCACTGGCAGCGGCAACAACACCCCGCCTCTTGACCCACCTTACACACATACCATAACTATTGACGATCCTAACGAACTTCTTGGAATCAACTCTATAGTAGTTCCTCTTGTTAGTGGTGGTACAAACAGTACCAGTACTGCAGGGAAATGGAGGTACAGAGTGAGCCATGTTCAGCCAGGCCAAAGTACTAAACAATGCGTACTCTCATCCGACTACGACAGACTCATCCTTCCCGACGGTGTGCTGGAGACCCTTACAGTGGGCGATGTGCTCCTGAGTGGGCTGAACGACCCACACACAGTTACATCTGCGACTTCAGACACAGCAATAATCAGCCCTAGTTTACTGCATTACACGGAGGATATGCACATCGAGAGCAGTGACTTACGAATCGCATCGACGAAACTCTACATACCACGTCCAACGATCCCCGTCGTCACAACAAGCGAAACCCAGTGGGTGATGACGTCGCACCCTACAACGCCGTTGGAGATGAACGTGGGCGACATGATTCGATTCGGTGAGACAGACTCGCACCAATTCACCGACTATGTAACGGTGCTGGAGAAGCGCATGGTGCGACGATTGGGCAACTTCACGACACACCCGATCTCGTGGCCGTACAGGAAGGATGGCACATTACGGACTACAAGTCAGAATCAATCGCTCATCGCCTTCAGCGGGCTTAACGGTTTCACAGGCGTATTCCCAGAAATCATTGGTATTACTTCATTACACCAAAACCATTCAGACCGTTATCATGGCGCACCCAACAACTTATCCGCGATAAGCGCTGCAGACCGCTTAAATAAGTTACCAGTCATTAACCTACTCGACGACTACCCAGTGTACCGCATACAAAGCAGGTTGCATCTCGCTCCAGGCGCGTCTGGTATCGATGCTCTGAGTCAACCTAATACTATGTACACGGGGGCAACGATACGACGCACCCTCCCTTACATTGACCGCCCCGTGGGCAGCAATGATGAGGATTACAGACTGCACCCCGTGTATAAACTCAATACCACTGTTGTCGATGGTGTGCTGAGGTGCAAGCTGGAGGAGAACATCTCGCACGTGTACTCCGTCAAACTCATAGGGTACACAATGAACAAGAAGCACATCAGGAGAAACAACGACCTCGCGGACGAGATTGTCGTCGTGTCTATCGACGAGCTACCAGGTGAGGTGGTGAGCAACCACGCCACCTGCAATCGAGCGTTCGCAGTGCTGAACGCGTCACACTCAGGCAAAAACGAAACCAACAATGAGGGCACCACCAGCCTCCATGCATACGACCCACATGGCATCGCGGAGGCGTATTTCATGCACGTGCCGTCAAAGACCATACGACAGCTGACCTTCCGATTCAAGAACTGGCGTGGTGAGCCCGCACGCTTGGGCCGCATCCACTTATGGCTCAAGCTGTCCGTGTCCAAGGGCTAAAATTTCCGACTAGAATGCGACAAAATGAGCCCCCCTGGTGCTGGAATGGCCGAAACACAAGGCACTGGAGCCATGGCTCTATACAACGCGAACAGCGGTGAGGCCGGCTTCGGGCAAGCGATGGCTTCGGAGCTCGCGGGTCGTGAGATGGCGCAACGGCAGAAGATGGCGCCTCCGATCGGTGGGCAGTCTATGTCTCGACCCGATGGAGCTCCGGAATGGTACAACTACTCTGGTATGCCATCGGCCAAGTACGCGGTGCCCAACGAGGCAAAGGAGCGCCTGCTGTATGAGGCAGCAGCGCGGCGTGCGGCGGCTGACGTGGGCGATCCGTCGGTCCCGCGTCCGGCGCCGATCACCGACACCGAGGTCAACTACATTGAGGCGATGGACAAACAGCAGCGGCTCGCGAAGTTCGACCGCTTCGTGTCCAAGCTGTGCAATCCGCGTAAGCCGGGGAACCTGAAATGGTTGATGGAGGTGTATCCAGAGTTCGTCAACCGCCGTGTCGCTCAGGTGCATGACGACTACGACTTTGCGATCCGCAAGCAGATGATCGACAACTGGGGCGTGAACACGTTCGACGACCTCCACTTTCTCTTCCTCTGTGACCAGGGGCTGATCGACGGACCCTCGCTCTCGAAGCGCACCGACAAGGCCGCTATGTATGAGAGCTCGTGGTTGTCGCCGCTCAACTTCTACCAGCCGCGCAAGGCGGGCATGAACCTTCCCTACGCGTCCTCGACGGTCAAGGGAGAGGGCATGGGTCCCGCCGATCGCGACGACTGGGTGGAGTCGGGCGCGGGTCAGCCAATTGCCGGTGGATCCGACCTCAACACGCTCGCGCGCGAGGTCATGGATCTCAACCCCAATCGTCGCGGCGATCTCACAGGGCAGGTCGCAGATACGGCTCGAAGGTCGCGATTCCTCGACTACTAGTATTTCTAGCAGTAGAGTATTGATGGAGACACAGGCGGTTATAACGGATTGGCGCGGCATGATGGTTCATATGGGCCTCGCGAAGCCTTGGAAACGTGCGATGTTCGCCGCGTTCACGGTAGGAGCTGTCAGTTACGCACTCAAAACCCCACGGAACTCGTATGATCACAGAGGGCAAGCAAATCGCAGCTTTTTTCTGGTCCCACTGACATCAGCCGCACTAGTGTACTGCTTGACATGAGTGAAATGAACGTAGCCGACTTTTTGCGCCTCAAGCTGAGCAACATGCAAGAATGGCTGGGTCAAAACGGCTGCGAGGTGCAGATGCCCTCGTTCAGCAACACCGCGCTCTGCCTCTTTGCACAGTCGCTGCACGACACGTACGACGAAGCCATCAGGAAGCAAGATTTCGATGCGATTCTTGCCGACAAAGAAAACTTCCCCCTAGACATGTTGCGCACCGTCACGTTCGTGCGTGAACATCCACAGTTGCACGAGAAGTTTTGGCGTTACTTGTCACTCTTTTCTAAGACAATGAGTATCTGTAACAATGAGTGATGATCCGTTGCACTTAGCGGATCTCAATCCCGAGAACATTGAACAGGCTAAATTCGAAAAAGGCCTTTCAAAGAAAGCAAAAGATCCCATAGCAATCAAGAACGCTGCGACGGCCGCTGCACGTGAGGAGCGCCTCGCACGCAAGGCAGAAACACCAAAAGAGGCGTCCTCGTCAAAAGCGCCGCCGCCGCCCCCCGACCCAATCGACATCTCCGCGCTGCTCGACAAGGTGCAAGCGTACCGGGAGAGATTCCCGCACCTCAAATCACGCAACAAGTTGAGCGGCAAATCATCGGACACTGAAGTTCTCGACGAGCTGCACTTCATTGAGCAGCAGTTGGGCAGGAAGGACGGGCACATGGGCAACACGCTCTACCTCATGGCGATGGCCGGCCTCGAGAACAGCACGCAGTACTACAATCCACTGAATCTTAACTTGAGTGGACTGACGAACGTGGCCAAGGACAACATGGCCGAGCTCACACCGATCATCGACGAGCTCGTGATCAAGTACGCGACGAACTTCTACGTTACGCCGGAGATGCGTCTGTGCACGGCGACGGCGATGATGATCTACACGGTACACTCAGCGAACACGGGCAACACAACGGCGGCACGTGCGATGGCTGCTATGCACAAGAAGGTTATGCCTGATTCGAGCGAGTTATGAACCAGAGGACGAGCGCGGCTGCAGCAATTTGAACAACGCTGTCGGACACGCCGTCCAAGTTGACACCACCTCCACTGAGGAAGCTTACAGCGCCTTTGAGCAGATCACCGAGAGCGGACAGTGGTCCTTCCTCCATGAACTTCTTACGCAATTTCTCAAACTCTTCTTTGCCTCTCTCAATTGTTCTGTCAATTGGTTCCCAGCTTAAGCCAAGCGCTGCTAACGATTCAACCACCACGTCTCGGAGTGAAAAGCCCGGGACAGCTTGCGCAAAAATGAAAACACCTAGAGCAAACGCCCCTCCTGCACCTTGTATGGGTGCCTGCAACAGATACGGTAACATTGGTATAATACCGTACAAAAGCAAAGCTGGTGGTTTGATAAAATTGTACCTTAAACCTAAATCGCGACCCACTAAAAAGTTGTCGATGACGAAATTAGTGAGTATGTCGACCGCGCCTTGAGGGTTATTGATGTATTGCGCACCCTGCAGCGACTGCCCATCCTTGTAAAAACCCCTTCTACGAGCCATCGCCTCATAATTCACGTAGTCACGGCGGTCGTCCTTGTAATGAGCCGGGCGTTCTTGTGCACCACCCACGCCTGCCTCTGTTGGCACCACTGTCGCACCAGTAGCCGTGTATAGGAACATTTTCGATATGTCATCAGATTTAGTAAACACGTGCATTCCTACCCTCGTTCGCGTCGAGCAGTTCTTGCACGTGTGCGACCAGCTCCCAATTCACAGTGGACGGGATGTGCGGATCGTTGGGTACGTGACCGAGCGTCGGCTCATGGGTCATGGGATGCACCACGGCTGGCTCCAATCGAAACTTATCCGTGTGTGACGCACGATCGATCTGCCGCCTGATGTGATTTCGGCGCTGTTGCTCTCTGTGCTTCGCGTCCTGGTACTCCTGGTCCGCCGCCACCTGATCCATCTTCTGGTCGTGCAACGCTCGCACGTTCGCGTCGTGGACCTTGGCCTGATTCGCCCTTTGCATCTCCTCGTCTCGCTTCTCAGTGTCGCGCATTTGCAACTGGTGCTGTGTCATCGCAAGCCACGGATGACGCGCCTGTAGCATCTCGTACTGCCTCCGCGACACCTCGTTGAAGTGTGGATCGGTGGCGATGCGGCTCGTAGCAATTCGCCATCGATTAAACTCCTCGATGTTGCCCTCGTCTCGCGCTCTTTCGGCGCGCTGAGCCGCCACGTCCAAATCGTCCCAGAGGAATTGCATGTCCTCGGCTTGGTTGCCCGTAAGGCGCGGGTAGGTCTCGCCGTGCATGTGAGGCGCCGAAACTTGACGGTGGTTGATGGCGTTCGAGGTGTTGAAAGGGTCGGGCACCATCCCCGTTGGCCTGGAGTCCATCGCAGCATTCTCAATCGGCGGCAGACGGTATCTGTCATTGAACGTGCGCTCGCCAGTAAAGTCGATGCCAGGTGCGATTGCACGTGATGCCGCCTCAAAGGCGTGATCAAGTTCGATTGCTGGTGGACTATTTGTTATGGCATTACCAATTGTAGACACCGCATTACCTATCGCCTCGCCCACTGGACTCCGTGCTACGGCATCACCAACCACGTATACCGCACGCCCAATTTGTTCGCCAGCCTGGTAGATCGCCGCTCCGACCCCAGTGGACGCCACCAAAGCGCCTACTGCTGCAACGACCCGAGTACCCGGGATCGGTGCGACCAAAAGAGCTCCTTCAACGGCGGTCCAGGTCGCCCCCATGACTCCAAGACCAGCCACACTCGCAACTGTGCCACCGACAGCACCAAATTCGGCCGTATCGCGTTGTGTGCGATTGATCTCGCCGTGACTGTAACGGTCTTGCGCCGTGATCGCTGCGATACTACCGGGAACGAAGGCGGTCAGAGGGCCTGCGAATCGCGCGGCTCTACCGAGCACGCGTCCAGCTCCGCGTGCTCCGCGCGCCAGGGCCGACGTGCGACTGGCAGTAGCGGCCTCCAACTCGCTGTACGGGTTTGTCGAAACCCATTCCTGGTACGCTGGACTGAACTCCGCCGGCCGTGACGACTGCTCCAATGGGTGCCAACTCAAAGCAGCCTCGTCCACCACATTCACGAGTCGGTTCGTCGATGTCTGTACCGATTCTGCTTGCAGACGGTTAGCAGCCATCTCAAGCTCCGCGTCCACGTTCGGGTTGAAGAAGCGCGACGCACGACCGCCCACCTCTGGGGGGCCCTGTGCCATGATTGCCGTGCGCATGACGTTTCCTATCGATCCACCCACTTCTGGAGGCGGGACCTCTTCTGCAATTAGTGGTGCGGGCCACACGCGGGCCACAGTCTCCTCTGCAATTAGAGGTGCGGAACTCGGAGTCGGTACGCTTGGTTCAGGGATTGGTGGTGGCGGAGGCTCGTAGAAGTTGAAAGGGTTTGTCTCTCCAAACAAGCTCTGTGTAGTCGGTCCTCTGTAGGGGTTCTCTTCAAACAGGCCCTCGACACGTGGCATGTTGACCTCGGTCTCTCCCTGGATCGCCGACGCCACTTCACGCACCGCACCACGCACCCCGTCCCGTACACTCGTCGCTGTCTCGTTGAGTGTCTGGTTCGCAGCTGACCACGATCGCGGTGGCCACTCGTCAACTCCGAGGAAATCGCGTGCTGCAGCGCCCGCGTCACCACCAGCGTCCCTCAACATCTCATCAAGTCGAACCTCTTGGTAGTACCCAGAGTAACTTGGGCGGAAGTAAGGGTCGTAGAATGACTGTACAAAGTCCCGCGCAGCGTTCCCAGGCTCCAAGCCCAAACGGTCAAGGAATGTGTTGGCGGAGTTGGCGAAGCTCTCGACCGCAGGGCGCACGGCGTAATGATGGATTGTGTTGGCCGCACGCAACGTGTTGACCGCGTCATTGATCCCGACCATCTCACCGACTCGCGACGCGCCGCTGAAGCCGTGCAAATCAATGCCCTCAATCACAATGTTTCGAGGCTCAACGTTTGCGTAGGTGTAGTTGCCTTGAGTTGAGAATGTGCCACGATCGAGCTCGCTCTGTAGATTGACCAAGGAGCGCAGGCCACCCGCCCTGTAACGGGCTAATCGACTGCTTCCCGGCTGATCTGCCAACCACGCCTCAGGTGTTCGATGCGTGCTTAGCACAGCGTCACGCGCCGCAAGCACAGTGCCGTCGATCGCATGCTCCACCGCTCCGAACACAGTGCCTTCAGTGTAGGCCGCGTGGGCGTGTGAGGCGATTTGAGTCCTGGCGGCGCGTGCGGCTCCCGCTCCCAAGTGCGCCAGTCGGGCACCATCGTACGCGTCGAGCGCAGTCTGTGCACTTTCCATAGGGTTGCGCAGAGCGTAGGCGGCCGCACCGCCCATCACCCCCGACGCCACCGCAGCGCCTCCAATGATGTCACGTGCGTCAAAGGCTTCGGAGATGTCGCGCGTAATGACTCGCTCCTCTCCGAGATTGATCACTTCGTTTGTGGGTGGTGGTGGATTGATCATGATACATATGCAACTCAGATTTTCGCAACGTGCAGTAAAATGAGCGCTGAAGGAGGGCTGAGTGTACAAAGGCATTTGACGCCTGGGTACCACATTCCGTACGTTGACATGGGCGACGAACAAGCGCGTGTGCAATCGCACGCGTCTGCGAACCCGAGCGGCTTCCCGGTACCATACGCCAACTTCTTTGGCACGCTCACACTCGATCCGATGCGCAACCAGCAGTGGATCCGCGACGAGAGCAACCGCTACAGTGCCGCGCGTGCTCGTGGCGCTTTGAAAGACAGGCAAGGGTTGGAGCGTGCACTGCAGTACCTACCACATGAATTGCCACCTGCCATGTTCGAACCAACGAGTAAGATGCTGAACGCACTCGACAAGTTCACGCCCAAATGTAACTCAAAGATGGCGGGGGCGAAGACGTGGGGCGACCCGAAGCTCTTTGGCAAACTACCAGTCTACTCACAGTTGATGTGGTTGGACAAGTACCGCTCGCAGGGTTTCGACAAGGACATCGGTCGCATCAACAAAGAGATTGCTTTAGAAACCGAGCACTTTAGCCGAGAACGCACGTACGACTGCTCCAACGGCTGTCGGTAACTTCTAAAAAGTAAGCAAATGACCGGGAACCTCTATTGGCTCTTCGTATTTGGAACGGTGCTCGCGTTCCTGCGCACGCGTCACAGTGTGGTAGCGGTGCAACGCAAGCCACCACTTGTGTACATTGACCCACAACGCGAGCTCGACATGAAACGGTGGTCTCATATGGGCAATCAACCCGTGGCACCTATAAATGGAAATCGCGAGCGCGTTCCAGACCTCCAAGTGATGCATCTAGACAAGCTTCTGGACTAGCTTGCTTTTTTCTCACTGGCAACACATCCACAATGGGGAAGCGCAAACTGGGCACCACCACCTTCTGGCAATGCGACTGGACGGGCTACCCGATGAAGGCGGCGCACTGCTACTGGCCTGTGTGGTCAGCGAACGGCAAGCTGCAGAAGAAGGGGTCGTATTGCAATTGGGAGTCGGTGGTCGCGGACGTCCAAGCGCATAACCTTGCAGAAAGCGAGCACAACCGCATCATGCAACACATTGACGCCATCTGTGGAGCGACGCCCGACGCGGCTCCGCACTACCAGAACCTCGCGCACACAAAGGGCATGATGACCGAGGTCGCGTTTCACAAGGAGTGCACACGCACGGACAAGCCTATCACCGGGGTCGTGATTGCGCACACGGGTGAGGTGGAGGAGATCACATTGGCACCAGATTCTTTGGGGAGACTCGACGAGAACGTGTTTCGGCAGCACTTCGGCTCAGATGACTTGCAATGCTTTTACTCGACTCGCAAAAAGACAGTCAAGGGAAGTGATAAGGAGCTATGTGTCTGGTTTCACAACAACCCTGACAAGGTGAATCCCAACAGCACCGCTACCAACCTTTTCAAGATGTCCCTCTTCGGGAACGTGGTGATCGTGCAGGTATCACGCGAGGCGTGCTTTCGCCCTCGTGAACGGTACATCAGCTACACAAAGGCGGAGTACGAGGAGTACTTTACAAAGCGGCGCAAGAAGGTTGAGCCACACTCACTGTCGGGCGCACAGTACGACAAGCTCAAAAAGGAGATGCAGCACGACTTGAACAAATACGAGTCGCGTGCGGCGGAACAGGCTCTACCTCCTCAGCAGATGACGACGCAGACGTCGGTTCGCAAGACCGATGGTCGTTCTCTGGCCGCGTCTGTGAAGGCACGGGCGGCAACGGTGGGATCTGGAGCCATGGTTGCTCCTCCGTCTCTTCTTGATCGTTGGCAAGACTAGCGAAAGGGTTGTAGGTCGGGATGGGCATCGGCGGCACGATGTCCTGTCGACGCGCCGACTTCGCGGGGTTGAAGAACGGGTTGTGTGGTGGCGGCCCCATGATCTGCGCCTCCAGATCGTCCTCGGCTAAGTCAGCCCAGGTGCAAGGCATTCCGATGAAACAATGCGTCTGGTAGGCGCTCTGCTTGGTTACTGGGGGTGGGGTGATAGTGTCCATACTGCACACATGTGTAGATTGGAATTTCTGGTTGAGTATAAAATGCCGATAGTGACAATGACGTGTATGACCACAAAGCAAAAATTTGACGTTGAAGACCCTGAGGTTATCGTGCTGCGCAACGGGCGCTACGCATACAGGTGTCCATGCCCATGGGAGGGGAAGCATGGCAAACAGCTATTCGCGTTCAAGTTTGCGAGTGCGGCGGCTTACACCGCGTACCAGGACGCCCAGAAAGAGCCAGAAGAGGCAGAAATGGAGACCCAAATTTCTGAGGATCAGTGATGAGCCGCGTCACACAAGTGCTCAGGGCTCTCTACAAAGACCCACTCAGGTACCGGGGGCGTCACTGTGCAAGTGGTAACAACATGGTGAAGCGTATCAAGACAGAGGTGTCGGTGTCCGACGTGATGGCGGGTCCCCAAGGCAACAAGCAGATCACCAAGAAGGACAATCAGGAATGGATGTACCCAGGCGGTAACATCGTGCGTGGCGACCATCTCAAGAAACTGACAAATCACATGGGCAGTGCGTACAGGGACCACAAAGACTCGAGCGAAAACCGCCGACGCCACGAGAGCAACTTCTTTATCACACTCAACACGAACCGCGCGGTGCATATGTTCAAGGACCCAAACTCGCTCGCGCTTGGACAGAAGGCGTGCCAAGAGACGCTGAAATACCTCGCAAAGGACCAGCAGATCTGCCGCTTCCTGAAATTCGGGCCGAAGCACGACGAGTACAAGTTCGACAAATACGACGACGTGATCCAGTCGATCGATTGGAAGAGCGCCGTGGAGGTCGGCGAGAAGCAGAACAGGCTGCACTGTCACATCTGGCTGACGGTGACGCACTTCAGCCAGGTGCAGGTGAACATGCCCATGATCGGCCAACTCTTCAAGACGCACTTCAACAACCAGGTGGGGTGGAACGCGGACCTGAAGATGACCCGCAAGTGTTACGTCGCCGTCAAGCTGCTCCCGACGAGCGACTGGGCGATGGTGTTCAAACAATACATTCACAAAGCCATGACAACGGCGCTTCCTGAGGATAAACAGGAGGATAATTAATCCAAGGTGTAGGTAAGCATGCTAAAGTACGACACACAACCCACGAACACAGAGAATGCAGAGAAAGTGAGATTCGAGGCGTATCAGTTTTACAAAAACGCGGGAAAATGGAAGTCTGAAGCAGAGAAAGCCCGAAAGAGGCAGTGGCCCTTTAAGGACAAAATTCCCTCTTTTGAGAGCTGGTGTGCGGCGACATGCTACGACCCGAAGCAGGGGGAACACGGTGGTGAGATCTTCCACTTGATGATGAACCACATCCTGCGTGAACCTTTGGCTGGGAAGGGCGACAATCTACACTTTACATCAAAGGTACTTCCGGACTTACCCGGAGACGGCGAACCTATTAAACTCCCCAGAAATGGATTGCAGAAGGTCGAAGATTACTTGTACGGGTCTCGGTACATGACGAAAGCTAAGTTGGAGCACAGTGGTGCACATTTTGGAGGCGCTGCTACAAAGGGTGGAGGTGTTGGCACAACGGGCTTTGTCCGCAACAACCAAGATCCACGCGAGTTGCAAGTGTCAACGGGTGCGATTTGGAGTTTTGGATTGCTCAATTGGTACGAGTCAGCGGGTGTCGATCGCGCACGCAAGGTTTCGCCACACAGCGAGGGTTTATGCAACGAAAAGGACAACTCGACACGCACGGTGGTGATGAGCGGCTCAAATACCAAAGTGCAAGACGGCTGTGTGCCCTTCAGTGCCGCCCTGAGTGCGTACTACGGACTGTACTGGTATGAAGAGTGTGATCGTGAGGAGTGGAACTGGTGTCGCACACGTAAGATCACAGCCTCGTCGACTTCCTACACCATCCGTTTTCGATGGCCGAATCCCAACTACGTTAGGATCAAGGATAGCGAGCTGTGGATCCAAGAGCCTGTACGCCTACCGCATTATGAACGCAAGTGGGATGCCAAAGAGGGTCGTGTTGAGGATGAAAGGTATAAGTGGGTAGGTGGGATCCATGGTATGGAGTGCCCTCGACCGACAAACAAGACCACGTGGGATCAACTCGCTATGTTTCGAGAGGATCACTCTGTAGACGATGAAAAGGTCGAAGCAGTTGTGACGCGTATGTCCGCGTGGGCCGGGATCCCGGCCAAGGATCAATCGTTCGACTACGTGCACTTAAATTTCAAGCTCTTCAATACGAAGCTGCAGTGGCCGTACGATCAAAAATTCGAGGATGTGGACAAGGGCTCGATTTACATTGACACGTGGTGTGAGATCCTTAAAGACTACCCACTCTTCCGCGGCCGCATGACGCAACGGCAGAACTACGATGGCCGAGAGCGCACGTTCGGCCAGCAGCGAGGAGGGCACATGTACGGGTGGGGGTTCCCTGTAGCCTCGCGCTTGGCCCCACATTACAGTAACGATGGAGGTGAGTGGGTAGGGGACGTCTTCCAAGAGTACAACGACGACGACCTACCAAAGTACCAACCGTGGCCGAATTGGGCACAGAGTCGTCATCGTAACCCGAAGACGGTCGACGATTACAACCCGTTCAAAGGTGTAAGGTTCGCGTACAACGACCCTCTTGTCAAACTGCTCGAGAAACCACCAGCCACGGAAAAGGACTTACAATTGTGGGCAGTGCGTGCAATCAACGAGCCAAACAGAACGACAAAGACATTCTTTGAGTATTTCAAAGACCGCAGGACGACACCTCCAGCAACAGAACCAGAACCACCTTCCCAAGCAGGGTCGTCTGCTATGGACGCAAAGCTGGGTGGTAAACCCACAGTGGGTGATAACATAGATAGCGCAGACAATCCCAATCCCGAAACGGGCGCAGAGCCGACAGATGAGCCCGTGGAAGAGGAGGTGATAGAGGATTTGGAGGACGCACAGGCGATCGCGGACATCATCGGAGACGACTACAAAATCGATGAGCGCGGCAAGACGTCTTCTGACCAAATAGACTTTGATAACAAACTGCGCAACACACACAACAAGGACCTGGGGGTGAACAAGAACATCGAGGACGGCGCTCCAAGACGCTTCGAAGACGCCAACATGCACTACTTCAGCAGCCGTTTCCAACCATGGCCCTCGTACGACGTGTACTTACCAAATTTGGTCGAGTACAAGGACCGCGTCCTCGACGACGATTACACGGAGCGCTACGGGCCTATCACCAAGCTCGTGCAGCGGCCGTTGCCAGCGGCGGGGAAGATGGCCGAGGTGACGACTTCGACGGGACTTGCGCGGCGCGCACGCAAGAAGGACGGCACGCTTCGTGACGACATCATCCTTGACATGCCGATTGGTGCGGGGTACGACCCAAAGATGGACCTGCACCCAAAAGACGCCAAGATGTTTCGTCAGCACTACAACCGCATCCTGGCAATCTACTACGACAAATCCGGTCCCTTGGGCATCCACAAGACCAACACAATGCCGTCTCGAATGTCAGTTGAGCAGAAACAAAAGTTTATGAAGAAGGGCCTTTACTGGGGTGATAACAGGCCGTTAGGACCTCACATGTACCAGAAAACCCAATGGTTACCAGAAGGACATAAAAATGCGCTTGTGTGGCCAAGTGTGTTTGCAGAGGACGCTACGTTGCCCGACGACCTAGCTGATAAGTTCCCCCTCTGGCGCAAGGCGGACGGTGCAGAGTTGCAGGAGTACGAAAAATGGCGAGACACAAACCTGAGGACGCAGAAGATTTTCACGAAACTGAAACCGAATCCCAATTTCACGGTGCTTGATTGGGTGACGTCGCCTTACCACTTAGAGTACCTACCGTTCCAGCCGATGCAGTCGACTTTCTTGTCCGGTGAGACCTTTAGCTGTGGGTGCACACGCTGCTCGCGGCCGTTCTACGAGTACAAACACCTGTACAGCACCTTGCCAATGAACTCGTTCCTGTCGCATTGGGTGAACCAGTATTGGCGCAATGATTCGGATAACACCGACTACCGTTTCGCTCCAACGCCTTTTCACAACGACTTGTTTTGGGACGAGTACACTGCATTGGCGGATGCAACACCAAGTAAATCGATCAAGGACAATTTACCAAGTGACGAGGACGTCCAGGCGCGAGGGTTCCATGGCTGGCCGACCTACGCGTTCCTGCTCGACGAGACGGGTCCGCTACAGTCGGAGTACGCGGTGCGAGCCGCGATGAAGAATCGAAAGTACGCTGTGCGCAAGCCCGACCAGCCGTGGGTCTTCCGTCAGTACATCAACCACATGCACCCCGATAACGTCCAAGAGGGTGGCGCGTGCCTGCAGAGAGGTATCCCCCAAGGGTACCTGAGGACACGCAAGGCGAAAGTGGGCTTCGCGATGCGAGAGTACCACTTGCAACGGTCGATCAAGTTCGGTAACGTCTGTCGCGATTGTGCGGGTCAGCTGATCATCGCAAACATGTACCGGCGCACGGGGCGCAAGACGACGACGTTAGAGGCGTTGCAGAAGGGTGTCCTGGCGAGGAGCAGCGACAAGGGCCTCGACACTTGGTGGTTGCAGCTGAAAAATGAGCGCGTCAAGGTCGGCGACGTCGAGATGAAATTCGAGCCATGGTTCATTTACTTGATGACACAGGGTGGCGAGGGGCCGACTGCGATGGCTGGAACGATGAGAGGCACCGAGGGCGACTCGCGCACGGCGGTGAGGAAAGCATTGGGTCTCGACAATACAATGACGACCGACCTGAACATGTGGCGCAAACGTGGCAAGAGTGAAAAAATTGTGCGCGAAGAGCTCGACGTGCAGCTCAAGAAGATCTGGGGCAAAAAATGGGAGGAGACTTATGACGCGCACTTGGACGTGGTGTGCAAGTTCATGAGAAAACGCTGCGAGCTGCAGAACCAGACGAAGTTGCGCGGCGCCGCTGAGGTGCACATCGCAAAGAGCGCGCACCCGTACATACAAGGTGTGAAGGACATCGATCGCATGGAGGGTGCGAAGGACGCGGTGCTCAAGATCATCGAGTGGCTCGACAGCTTCAGCAGGCAATGGGACGAGAAGAATCAGCGTTACGTGCCCGGCAAACCGTCGAAGCTCATCACGCGCGACGAAACGGGTGCCGAGAAGGTGCTGGTGGACGACCCGAAGCTCATAGGCGGAGCGATGCGTGACTACCTCTACCAGGCCGTGTACGAGCTGGCAGTCGCGACCGAGTTTGAGAAGCCCCTTCGCGAGTACATGCCCAAGTACGACCCGAACGTGACGCGCATCGAGTGGCGCAACTACGGAGACGCCGAAGATGGCCCGCTACGCATCCAACAACTGCCGAAACCCGCCAAGTGGAAGCAGACCAATAGTAAGGATCCGACCAAGGACTGGATCAAGTCGAATGTAGAAGGGACTAATTACTTTGTACGCGAGTACAAACGCGGCACGAACGATTGGCACGGCGACCCGCTGGCCGACAGTGGGAAGGTCAACAACATGCAGTACCGCACCTTGCAACAGAGTCGGTTCTTCATCACGTACTCGCTCCACCGCGCGGTCACCGATGATTTCGAGGCCCGCCTCGTGATGGAGAAGATGGCAGACGCTGTCAGGAAGATCTTTGGCGACGACGAGCAGCTGTGTAAGATGATCCTGTTCGGAGTGAAGCTGCTGGACACCTCCAAGGACGTCATCGGCAAGTACGAATGGGTGCCGATCACGAAGGCCAAGAAGAGCGAGACCCTCTTCTACTCCTCTGACGACGTCAACAGCTACCAGTACGACAGCTACGCGACACATGTGGACTCGGTCGAGGTGGACGGGGGCGTCGAGATCGGACCCAAACTGGGACACCCTCACTTTCACGTGCTGCTGACGGTCAACCACTGGTCCTACATCCAATTCGATACCTACGCGATGCGCTCGATTCTGGAGGCTATGTTCAAGGGGAAGAGCATCGTAGGGAACGACAGCAAGTACCACAACGATTACTTTCTGCAGGGCAACGGCGGCGAGCCCTTCTACGGCGACAACGAGCACGCGTACGTCAATGTGAAGCTCTACCCGACCGACGACTGGGCCGACATCATCTCGGCGTACGTGCGCAAGAACGCGACACCTCAAATTTTCGAGAGTCTAGCTGCGAGAAATGAATGATGGTTGGTTCTTCAGTGGCGTCCCAGCACCCGAAACGGAAGAGTTCAGGAGGAAAGGCAAACAGATCATAAGCGGAACACATACAAGTCGTGTTAGGGACAGGATAGGTGAGGGGGGCACAGTTTGGGTCAAAGATCCACAGAACGTGTTTGATTACGTCAATAATTGGGTAATCCGTAACTTTGGCTTGAGTACTTATAGCGAACGCACGTGGTATGATTACGAGACGTTCTATGGCTACAAGTCACATCTGGGGTTACCTTACTACTACGAAGGTGATGTGTATCACACTAATTATTTGAGTGATGGCTCATCGACGTTCCAGTTATGGCCCGAAGCCGAACCCAGAGGCACCAAATCCACCTGGGATGTTGAGGCTGTTACTGGACCTGATGGACCACATAACTACAGAACGCATAACTTCCGTCTATGGCAAGATGGCCTACCAACAGACTACAAATTGGATTACTACCATGCTGCGTATGAGATACCTCAAGGTGATTTTGCCCTAGGGCGTTGGGGTAGATACGCCAATCAAAAGCTGCTGCCAGACACATACCAGCAATTATGGAAGATGCCAGGGCCATACAATGGACATGTTGACTTAAACACTCCGTTCTTTGGACCATTGAGCAAAGGTCAGTTAAGAGATCACATGGTTGACCGCGACATGCATAATTATGCAATTCGCTATGCTCCTGGTAACATAGCAGGTGAGCCACCAGAATGGGTGCGCGGGTACGAGTCGTTACCGCTGATGGATCCACGACCCGAGGCATTGGACCCTATTCAAGCACGAGCACGTACAACTCCTGCAGTGCATATTCCTACACGTGCTGAGAGGAAGATAGGTAAACGCCTAGGACTACCAGCAGCATAATTTTCCAGTATCACGAGTACCATGGACCCAGTTGTGAAGACCACAGTCGCGCCGTACCCCGACACACCGACCGCACCGGCCGACCCCGACCCGCCCTCACCACCACCACCACCTGTGAAGCGGGCATCAGAGCCGAAGATTTCATTCATGGAGCCGCCACGTGTACCATTCCCCCCCTTCGCAGAGAAACCGCCGTTCATGTGCCCCCCTGGCCCCCCACCAGGGGAAACGATCGTGCGCGACTTCGCATTTTCGCTCCTCGCTGCATTCGCCCTGGGTGCTATAGCAGCGAGTAGCATTGCATACTTTTCCAAGCGCTCAGTAAGCGATGCTTAGTTCTTACTTCCTGGAGGTGCGCACCGGCACAGACTACAGTCACGACGAGTACGATTCGGCTGCGGGCAGATTGGTAGGCATGTTGGTATCACTACTTAGCGACAAGGACACCGTACACACACTTACCTACGGCGCGGAGCGCGAGACGTGTCATTCGGAAATAGAGGTCTCGTTAGAGGAGGGTGAGGGGACACGCGAGCTTGTGGCAAAAGTCGTGGTCGACATGTCCGGCCCCTTAGCGATTAAGTTTGACAAGGGTAAGTGGACGAAGCTTGTGAAAGCGCATCGCACATGTGCAGAATGGCCCAACATCCACCTCCGCAAGAAGATGGTGCCGCTCACGGAAGACCAACGGAGCGACGCGCATCCTGGAGACAGCCAGTGCACAGCTGAGAGTGCGCCTCCATGAGCGAGCCGCAGTTCGGGCACTTGGTGAACTCGCCCCAATCGTTCATGTCGCCGCCGTTCACCTCGCCGTTCAGCTCAAAAGTGGGGGTGGGGCGGCGTACCTTGCGGCCCCCGGGTCCATCCATCATGCTGTCGAGGTCGGACAGGTTCGAACCCACGTCATCTGAGTCACCGAGGGCAGATCCATTACCATTACGCTGAGTGTCGCGCCCACGCTTCTTAGCGGTGCCGGCGTTGTCATATTCGCCAAATTCGCGGTAGAAGGTCGACTCATCGTCGAGTGGGTAGTCCTCCTCCATTTGGAAGGGGTTGATGCGGTACATCAATGGCATGTCTTTCTTGTCGACGACGCCATCCTTGGCGAAGAAGAGCGCCATCTCCGACGGGTAGAGTGACTTCTGCAGCCGCATCAGGTCACCCCCGTACGCCGTGACGATCTCGGGCAGCCACGCGGACTTGTACCTGATGTGATCGGCGTCTGGCGTCTTCGAGTAGCGGATCCATGGGCCGAAGATCGTCTGGTCGAGGTGATCGTACGCATAGCAAGAGACCGGGCTGCCGTCCTCCGTGCGAGCCTGTCCGGACCAGTACTCGTAGAAGTTGTACTCGCCCACGTGAGGGTTGGCCGAGTGAATAGTGATGTTCTTGTAAGACAGATTTTCGCCCCGATCGTTTGCCCAAATCTCGTCGTAGAGCGCCTTGACGCGGTCCATCTTGACGAAAGCGCAGCGCTGCAGAGTCAGCATGTCGCTCGTGAGGCGATCCTCGGGCGTCGGGACCTGGCGCGTGACGTTGGGGTTCTCCAAGTCCGCAATCGTGTCGCAGATCGGCCACGGCGCCTTGTGCAGATCGTAGAAGAGCGCCTTACCAAAGGTGCAGTAAGAGACGTCCAGTAGCTGCTTGCGGACCTCGTCGGGCTTGAAGTGCTTCTTCATCTGGTTGCGCAGCACGTTGCACACGGCATCGATGCGCAGCGCGTACCAACCCGTGTTGCCGAACATCGAGTACTCGGGGCTCTCAGTCGTGCGGTAGTTGTGCCAATGGAGCGACTTGTCCTCGGTGGTGAGTGGGTTTGAGCTGTTCTCCTCAAGGCAAGTGTAGAAGCAAACGAAGAACTGGTTGATGGGGGTCGCGTGCGTCGTCGAGAGGTAGCTTCCGATGACCGCCTGCTTGGTGATGTAGTCGAAGACCATGTCGACCGCCTCCATCTCGTTCACCGCCGCCTCAAGCATGCACATCGTGTAGCCAAGGAAGGCCTGTAGGTTGGCGTTGCGCTGGTACGTGCTGTTGGTGACCTCGCCGATGAAGTAGGTCCAGTCGAGGATCGCTTCTTGGTCGAGGCGGCCGTTCGGGGCGAGCAGCTGCTCGAGGTCGGGCTGCAGGCAGGAGACTAACTTGAGCGTCGCGTCCCACTCCCTCTTGATGAACGTCTGCTTGTTGATGGCCTTCTGTGCGAGCTTTTGGTCGAGCGGGTCGTACTCGATCTGCAAGAAGCGCTGCATGAAGCTGTCTTGATCGGTGTGAGGCAGCGTGTTGCATGAGCCCATGAAGGTCGTCATCGGCGCGCGCCCCGTCGGCCCACACTTGTCGCGCGCCGTCCCGTCGTACACCATGTGCACCATCTCCTTGAGCTCGTTCTTCTGCTCCTTGTTCATCGTGGCCGTCGCGAGCTCGTCGATGCAAAGCGTGAGGTCGGCTTGCCACGACATGCGCACCATCTTGGCCGGCAGCGAGGACGCCGTGCCCATCATGAAGTTGGCCGTGTTGAAGCCTGTGAACGCCTTGATCAGCGAGAGCCCCTTCGTCTTGCCGGTGCCCGCCGCGGTCGACTTGAGGATCGCAGTCGGCACGCCGTTCTGCACCGCCTGACCCTTCCAGAACTTGGAGCAGTGCAGGTGCATGACGCAGGTCGCGAAGGCCGCCTTGGTCTGCATCGCGTTGTTGAGAAAGACCTCACCAATCAGGCTCTTCATCAAGCGCTGGAAGAGGATGACGCGCAGGTGAGGTGGCACGCCGAGGACGAGCCTGGGGAAGTGCTCGGCCTTGAGAGCGGGGAGCTTGTCGTCTTGGCCGCTGAACATCTCAGGCAGCACGGCGAGGTTGTACTCCTCAAGCGTGCCCACGCAACCAGCCTTGTAGACGCAGTTGGCGAAGACCATTGCTCCGGAGGGCTGGCGGCCAAAGCTGGTCACGAGTGTAGAAGGATCGGGCTTGGGCAACTCGGCGATCAACTGGCGGAGCATCGGTTGCTTGAGGTTGCAGGCCAAGTAGCTGCTCACCTTGCTGAACGCTTGACCAACGTCCTGGTCTCTGAGCTTGTCGGGCGCGAGGAGGACCTCGATCTCGAGCACATCATAGTCACCGTAGCGGTAGGTCGTCTCGAGGTTAGGCACGACGCGCAGCACAGAGTCGCCCGGGCCCTTGCGGTGCTCACAGAGCAGGCGGAAGAAGGCGCATGCGTTGTAACCACCCTTGTCGTGCTCGTAGACGCCCAGCACCTCCCTGATGACGAAGTTGGCGACGGTGACGTTCTTATCAGGCTTGTTCTTGCCACCCGGTACGACGAGCACGGTCTGGTTCTGCATCTCCTGCAGGTCGAACGCTCGCGAGATAACTGCTTCTTCGTCGTCATCGAGCCAGTCACCCTTTGGCCACGCGCCCTGGTCGAGAAGCTTCTGGTACTTGGCGCCCGGGTTGCCGATGACCGCCTTGTGCCACGTTTGAAAGCGCGTGCCACAGGTCACGAAGAGACCCTTCGCCTGAATTGCGGCGTCGTCCGCCAGATTGATCCTGGTGACATTGGAGTCGAGTCTACCAACCTGCTGGTAGTAGACCCGCACCATCTTCTCGGTGAGGTCCCGGTTGCCGTCGCGGTCAAATTGGTGCTCATGGTCGGGTGATGTGAGCGCGACGTGCAGTGTGTACCGCGCATTCGAGGTGGTGACGGGGCGGTAGATGTTGGTCGAGGGTGCTTTGACGAGGAACTCGCCATTGCTCAAGAAGGTCTGGTACTTGTCCGGGTCGTCGTCGGGTGGGTCGACCACCACTGCGGATTCAGGCAGGCGCTTGAGGTTCGAGTACTGGATGCTGTCGATGTTCAGTGTGTGCGCGACGTGGAAAGCTTGGAGCAACGGGTGAGCATGTGCGCAATCACCAAGCACGTGTCGGAGCTGCTTGACAAAGAACGCGTGTTCCTGGCACTGGGCACCGATGGTATACAGTGCATCGCTCTCGCACTGCCAGCGATGGGCACGGTCAAAAGAGAAGCCCTCGGCGGCGGGCTCAACGTGGACAGCAGGCATCTTCTTGTGGGACGACATCCAGGCAGTTTGTGGCGGCAGACAGAGCGGCAGTTTTTCGTCAATTCTGGGTCTGATTCTGCAATCACTGGCTTTCCCTCCTTTTTCTCAAGTTACTTACAGTGATGGGGCGATCGGGGGGCGCGCGGCCTAAGAAGGCGGTCAGGGAGGAGGTGCTCGCATTGCGCGCGCAGCTGGGGAAGTTGAGGTCCTATGACTGGGTCAAGGCGCAAATGATCTTCGACCGCATGACCGACCTTTGCGGTGTCCGGGGGCCCTCGAACGGGAAAATGGCACCGCGCGCGTGTAGGTACTGCGATTACTATGGCCATACGCGCCAGTTCTGTCCGAAGCGCAAGGCGGACCAAGAGTGGAAGGAGGACCAAGAGTACCAAAAGATCAAGCGCGATTGGTATCACCCAATCAAAGGCCCGGATGACCCGCGCTGTAGAGATCAGGAGCATTGGGAATGGATCTTACATACGCGCGCGATAATGGACGCCTATAACCGCGAACACTGTCCGTGGAGACCCCCCGAAGGTACAGAATGAAGAGAGAAGATTTGAGAAAATTGTAGATGAGAAGAGGTCTCTGTCTTCTGAAAAGGCTCATCCCACTTTTTGCGCGCCTTCTCACTGTCATGTCGTCGCTCGCAAAGCTCATGGAGAACCTGACGGCTGGGCGCGCTCTGATGCTTGAGGAAGGTGAGATCATGGGTGGCGTCGAGCCCAAGCACTGGCCAGACGACCAGTGGGAGAACGTGCTCGGCGACCACCTCGTGCACGACCAACGTGCAAAGGCGATGTTGTTCCTGCTTGTCAACGGGACTGACCCGTTGAAGGTGATCAAGTGGTTCCTGGAGGGCCCCAATGGGTACCTGGAGAAGCCGAAGTCGTGGGTCGATGTGCGTGACATTTTCTTCAAGTTCTGCTCCGGATACTTCGACTTCTACAACGTCTACCTTGTCGAGCCTGTTGCGATCAAGCACCAGCTCAAGCTGCAGAAGCGCATCCTCGACAAGCCCTGGACGCCGGAGGATGAGTATGTGCTGCCGTCCATTATGAAGACGCAGGTCGGCTACCTTCGCCGCGGCATCATTGGCCTGGAATTCGACATGGACAAGCCGATCCACGAGTGCTTCAACATCAACCACGTTGCCGTACCTGTTGACTGGGCTGACCCCAAGTCGAAGATCGTCACTGAGGTCTTCTCCACTTTCACTATGGAGTGGCACTTCAAGCAGGCGATCCAGTGCGCCTTCGACCTGTCTCGCGTCTGGTCGGCAAACATGAAGACGATGCGCACGCTCTACGAGGGTATGCTCGTGGAGGCCTTCAAGGACCCACCGATCCGTAACCTGGGCGGCAACATGGAGCGCAAGAAGGCCCTTGGCGGCCCGCTCCTCGTCGACCTTCCGAAGCCCGTTCCGAAGCCTCTCGAACTCGCCGGCTCGTCGTCGGAGAACTGGAACCTTCCCGACGACTACCTCATGACGGTCGAGGACATGGACGACTTTCTCCCCGACGCTTAAGCTTGCGCGATTTGCCCACGTATATGGTGATCGGAAGGCACCACCAAGCGGTGCTTACGAATGCCACTGTGGCGAGCGCGAGTAGGAGGTCCGCGTCCATCGAATGTATCTTTTGAAAAAAGAGCGCGTTAGCGATCCGCCCTGTACCAAAAAGAGTGCTGCTGTGAGAGACCCTCAATCTCTTGTATGCCCTCGTCCGCGCCTGGCTCAACCCAAGACACGTACGGGGCGTTATAAAACTGGTTGAGTGAGGGTTCGACAGGCCCCGGCTGCACCGGACCTCCTACTCCGCCGTACTGGACTGCAGGTTCATAAAACCCTGTCGACTCTGGGTTGTCACTGTAGTTGACGACTACAGGTTCAACAGAAGCTTCACCTGCACGATCGCCTCCTTCCCAATAGGTATTGTAACCGACAAAATGCCCGTGATCCACACGTGGGTTCACGCGATTCACCATGCCAAGCAGCCAGTGGTCATCGGGAGGCAGAATTGGTACCAGTGGTCTTGGTAAGCTTGGGCTCGACAAATAGCGATTCGGGTACTCTTTATAGTAGTGTGTGTACAAATCGCCAACCCCTAACCAGTTCCGGAAGGCCTCCCACATGCTGGTTTCAGGCTGACGCCGTTCCGTCGTACCCCACGGCGTCGAACGTATCGCATACTGAGGGTACAGCTCGGAGCGTCGTCGACGAGGTGCGGTGCCCAGTGCACGCGTTGCGCCTTCGTCAATTGTAGCTTGTGGGCGCTGTTCCATCTTACAACCTACTTCGATTTTTGCGCTTGCTTTTATGGCGCCCAAACGCAAGCGGGTGACACACTGCACGACGTGTGGTGAATCGCTTGAGTTGAGTGTGTGTGCAATCGACTGGCATGCCGTGTGGGTCGCACTGCGCGTCAAGGAGCACATGACCGAGACCGGTCGCATCCCTACACACAAGGAGCTCATGGACATGGACGAGGGTACAGGATCAGACCCATGTGACGACTGTTGCTGCGGGGCGTGTGGATCACGCAAGGTGGAAGCGGGGGCTGAGTGTTGCTAGTCTTTCAAAAACCACAGCGTGGCGCCAAATAGCGTATCGATTTTCAAGAAGAGCGCCTTTCCCGTAGCGCCGTATAGAGACCACAGCACACCATGCACCGGGCGCGCAGACGCCCACCACGCGCGGCCTCCGAAGAACCCCCTACGCGAGTCGTTCAGCCCGGCTAACCAGCGCCAGCCCGTGTACAACGCGAACGCGCGCAGAATAGGCACGTCACCCAGCGTGCTCAGCCAGGTGCGCAGTGGGATGCACACACCCCAGAAGGCGAGGGCGCGCATCATCTTTCGTGCATCAGAAAGCTATGGTCATCGTGACCGGCTGGTACTCATTCGGCCCCTTCGTGTAGTCGACCCACAGGCGCGCTGGGACCACGACGAGGCCACTGGCCTGCACCTCGATGACGTGAGGCACGCCTGGCACACGCACGTAGAGACAACCCTGCAGCACGAGAGTGGCGATGTAGTCCGTGCTCGGCGAGCACATGAAGCGCGAACCGCGGACGGCCAGGTCAGGGAACGTGCCGCGGCCGACGAGGTTCAGCACCATGTAGCCAGGGCGCCCGTCGAATGGGTCGGGGATCTCGAGCATCTGGCCCACATAGTAGGCCAGCGTCATGAGGTCCACATTCTCGGGTGGCCAGCGCATGAACATCGCATCGGGGGCCGCGATGTCGAAGCCCATCAGTGCGCCCGTGACGAAGCTGGTCGGGCCGTAGCGATCGAAGGCGATTGCGCCCAGTGGCTTCATCCCGGCGCGCTCCGTACAGGTGTCCGCCCAGTCCTTGAAGTGCTTGTACGAGGTACGGTGCTGCGCAAAAGCCAACTCATTCTGGTTTGCACCGAGCGGGTACAAGCCGCCGTTCGTCCCAGTGATGAGCCGCGTGCGGTGCGTCGTCATGTCGCTCGAGGGGCACATGGCCCACACAAATGGCTTGCGCCCGCCCTCGTAGCCAGGCTTTGGCTCACGCTCAAGCGTATCCTGCATGGTCATGGCAAAACACATGGAGCGCTCATCCTCCATGGCGGTGGAGATCGGGCGCAGGATAGGCAGCGCGCTGTACTGCTCGAGGAAGGGCTGCCTGCACATCGAGAGGACGTACGGCAGGGCGAGCGCCTGCTCATCACGGCTCAGCTTTTCCTCCACCTGCGCAAATGTCGCTGCAGCTCCGAGGTCACCAACACTGTGCGGGCGCTCGGGGTGTTCGCTGCCGGACGCACCACTGCGAGCGCCAACTCGCTGTTGAGCGCGCGGGCCGTGGCCTTATCTCCCGCCAACGGGTGCTTGGAACGCGAGCGCTTGACGCGAGGAGCCATCGATTGCCGCCACCTGAGGCCAGCCTGGAGTTCAGTCCTGTGCCGCCTGACGCGTATTGGGGTGTCCCCTATAGGATGGGAAACGTGGGACGTGGGGGTAAGATTGTAATCTTACTTTTTTTTTCTGCCGCCTGACGCGTAAAAAGGTGTGCCCTATAGGGAGGGAACGTGGTATGTGGGGTTTCGGTAAGAATAGGTAAAGTAAGTAAGTAAGAAGTAATCACACGTATACACTTACTTTTTTACTTTTTACTTATTCTTACCGAATCCCACATACCACGTTCCCTCCCTATAGGGCACACCTTTTTACGCGTCAGGCGGCACAAAAAAAAATTTCAGAAAATTGGGCACGCCCTTGAGACAGTGCGTCGCCCAGTCTCTGCTGCCAGTCATGCTGCGCTCGCTGCTCGTCCTCGTCGTGCTCTCGTCGGTCGCTGCGCCCACTGGCAATGGCAAGCGCAAGGCGCGTGCACTGACACCACCACTACCCGACGACGACCAGGCCCCGCCCGCCCAACAGCTTCAGCACGTCGGTGAAGCAGGTTCGACATTTGAAGGCGAGGCTGGTGCAGCCAGCAGCAGCTCGGCACCGCGCATCTCAGCACCCGCCTCAGTGGCCGACGGGGCATGCCAGCTGTGCTACGGCACGCACACTGTCAAGGTATGTGCGCGCACTGAACCCCTCACATTTGTTTGCTCATGATGTCGTGCGTGCGAGCGTGCCTGCTCAGGCGATGTACAGCACCCCGGTCAACGGCAACCACTGCGTCGAGGGTTGTGGCTTCTGTGTGACCTGCGCGCAGCAGTATGTGCTGGTCGCCATCGCCTCCAAGTCGTACGTCGGCCGCATGCTCCTCGGTGATGATGTCCTTGGAGTTGAGCATCCCTTTCTCTGCCCCAACATGGACTGTGCGGTGCCGATCGCGTGGCCATGGATGGTCACCGCGTGGGGCGCTCAGCTTGCGCTCGCCGGAAACCCAATGCCTGCAGCGGGGTATGAGCCACCCGCACCCGGTGAGTCCGAGCCAACGTGGCGCGATCCGATTGATTGAGTCTGTCACGCCAAGCTAGCGACTGCTTGTGATTTAGCAGTCCCAACCTGTGCGTTTGTAGTGGCTTTCTTCTTATTGTCTTTTTGTTGATTCTGCCATCTGTATGCGCCCGTTGCGAGTGAGGCCACAGCCCCCAAGGTAAGCGCTCCGTAGCGCCATCGCTCATTGGGTGTCAGACGGTCAGCGTCGGGGTGGAACTCCTCGCCTGGTTCCAGGAGCACATCTACCCAGTTCTTGAAGAATGGCTGCCCATCATCGGGTCGCGCTCTGCTTGGCCATCGAAAACGTATTGACCCATCTCTATGCGTCAAAGGGGTTTGGTAACCCATCGCCTCCATGAAGTTGTAGTAATGCTCAAATTCAAATGGCTTCCACGGAGCGCGCCTGTAATCCCGCCTCGGACCCCCAGCATCTGCTGCAGTGCTTGCAATGCTTTCAACGAGTTCTCTTGGAAGCCTGTCAAAGTATGTAGCACGCTCCTCTGGTTGATAAGATTGTTGAAACCTAGCAACGGTTTGTGGTGTCAACCATGCATTCGCCCGTGCAAACCAATCACGTTCATCCAAATCACCCATTTGTACTAGGCCATATTGGAAGTATTTGACGGTGATCACCTAGCCGCCAGTAGCTCATTTGTAAGTCATTTAGAACAATTTTTCTGGTAAGTTCATGTAAATGCGCCGTAGTCCACGTTTAGCAGCTGCTGCTCAACCCATTAGACCTCCCGCCGCAAAACCCAGACCTCCCGCTGCAAAACCCACACCAAAGAAGAAGTCTAGTGCCAAGCTCACATGCCGCAAGAAGAATGGCGGGACCTTCTGTAATAAGGATAGCAGTGGTAAGAAGAATCCGCATTGGAAAGCTCATAAGAGCTGAGATTGCAATCTCGGTCACACGTTCACCAGACACTGAGGATACGTTCAC
>MDSZ01108057.1_pt1 | contig 47981 bp, 35 predicted proteins | sample 811201 | NCBI WGS metagenome assembly MDSZ01 (sample SAMN05326647, study PRJNA326480) | marine metagenome | isolation source: seawater | place: Indian Ocean: North | collected 2010 | reverse complement strand
GCTGGTGCAGATTTGTTTTGGTGTTGTAAAACACCAGAGCGAATACCGCCCACAGGTACCGGTTTGAGGTGTTGTGGACGGTTGGGAGAGATGGTATCTACGGATCTCTCCAAATTTAAACCGCATTTTAATTAAATAACCGGGTTTCGTAGGGTGGGCTCCGCCCACCAATATTCGTAATATCCGATCCGCAACGTCCGGCTGCGCCGGATTCGCGGCTGAAGCCGCTCCTACAATAAATACCCTATTCACAAACATCGCGGCTGAAGCCGCTCCTACAGAACCGCTCCTACAGCCCCCTACAAAAACCATGCGCATTGATCCTGTTCTGATGATTTTGTATTACCGGAATCCCCATTCAACTCGTTCTACCAATACAAACTCCAACCACGAATAGTCAATATATGCCCTACAGCGGCACTCTGTTATTCCCGTCACATTTTGCTGAATTCCCGCGTATCTGCGCCACATTCACCCTTCGGGGTGAAGAATCTTACCTTGTGGTAAAGCGAAAATAGCTTCGGTTTCAGAACTCTCATATAAACGCATGGAGCATTTATGCAACTCAGTAAAATTTTTCTCGCGCTGATGGCGTCTTCCACTCTGGTATTAACCGGCTGCGGTGGTGGTGGCGGTTCATCATCCGGCAACGACACCGAAAACCCAGGCACGCCATCCGGTGGTGACAACAACTCCGGCGGTGACGACAGTGGTGATAACACTTCAGGCGATGGCGGCAATACGCAGCAAGCCAGCTGGTCCGCCCCCGTATCCCTGGCAGATGGTTCGGTAACCAATAATGACCTGATGGTTGGTGGTGCTGGCGGTAAACCACTGATTGTTTACCGCTCCGGCGCATTGATTCTTGCCCGTGCATTTGATGGCAGCAACTGGAATTCCGGGAGCATGATCAATTCGTCCAATGGTGTTTGGAATTTGTCACTGGAAACCAACGCCAATGGCAAAGCCGTAATCGGTAGTACCTACCAGTTAACAAACCCATCGACTGGCTATACTGAATGTCACATTCAATACTACCGATACAATAGTACAAACTGGGGTTCAGCCAACCGGATACGTACATTCGCACACACAAACAATAATTACAGCTGCTACAACATCCGTACGCTGAAGCTGGGCTTATCTGACGATGACAGGGTATCTATGACTTACTGGCGTGAGGATAACAGTACCGGCCGAATTCAATCCTGTGACAGTTCTGACCAATGTCTGACAGCGGTGAATGCCGACGCCCAATCAACGAGTGACAAGCAGGTTGTCGGTCTGGGTTCTGCTAATGGTGGCGACAGCCAGATCCTGATGCTTGATTATCCAGAATTACAATCATCCGCGTCCCGTATTTTTTCCTCTGCACTGACCGATGGAACTCCGGGGTCAGGAATGATCATTCCGGGTTCTACGACCGCTACCGGCGTCGCCACACTGGCGGTGAACGATGCAAACCACGCGCTGGCTCTGTATATACAGGGTACGACTCTGAAAGGCAGCTTTAATAACGGCTCTGGCTTTGCCACCGCCACGGATCTGGATACCGACCTTTCAACTTCTGCCCCTATCAGCACCTACCTGAGTGACGGTGCGGATTACGGTTTAAGTATCTGGAAAAACAATAACGCTGTGAACGCCGTTATTTCGGATGCCGGTTCTTTTGCCAGCGCCATCCAAAATACTAACAGCCACAGCTACATTACCGGCGCTACAGGCTCTATCAACGACAACGGTAAAGCTGTTATTGCCTGGGTAGGTTTCGATAATCCTCCAATAGACAGCACTATCAGTGCCGGCACTTTATACGCACGCTTCTATGATGGCAGCCAATGGCTGGATGTACAGACCATCGACACTGGCATCAGCGTAGAAAGTGGCGCGATTATGAAAGGTGGTCTTGGCGTTTATCTGGATAACTCTGATGATGCTACCGTTGCCTACTCTGCTTATAAAGACGGCCAGGTATACAGTGAACCGCAGCTGTTTTTCTCGCGTCGGGTGATTGACTGATTATCTTTTTTAAACCTGAAAATCAGGAGCTGACACAGCTCCTAACAGGCGGTTCGCCTGACTTTTTTAAGAGGTATTAAGGATAATATCTCGGTATGGATACCTCTTAGCATGGATGCTTCTCTCTGAATAATAAAAAAGCCGCTGAAATTCAGCGGCTTTTTTATTGAAAAGCATTCCAATTTTTAAAAACTTCATAATTAAAATGAATTTCACCCATCAGGGTGAAGATTTAATTTCCTCATGAACGAAAATAGCAAACAGGGCTAATCAACAATAAACATGGAGAGATTATGACATTCCACAACCTTCTGCTGACGCTTCTTGCGTCTTCAACTCTGGTATTAACCGGCTGTGGCGGAGGTTCTTCCTCGGGCGGATCATCTTCCGGTGACGTACCGGACACCAACAATACACCTGTCGACCCGGCACCAGGTGACAGCACTGGTGATTCCGGAAGCAATGATGGCGACAACTCCTCGGGTGACAGCAGCACAGACGATGACAGCAGCACCAGCCTGCCACAGACCAGTTGGTCAACACCGGAATCCCTGGCCGATGGTTCTGTAACCGTTAACAATCTGCATCTCAGTGGGGCAGCAAATAAACCAATACTTTTATACACCAATGGTGATCAATTGCTGGCCCGGGAATTTGATGGCAGCAACTGGAATTCCGGCACCCTGTTCGGTAGTTATATCAACGTCAGCAATACAACGATGGCCACCAATGCTAATGGTAAAGCTGTGGTGGCGGATACCTATATGGATACCAACTACTGGACTCAGTATACTGAGTGCCACATCCGTTATTTCCGCTACGACGGAACAAACTGGCTCGGCTACCACTCCAAAGCCCGTTCCTTGAGACAACTCGGCGCCAACTATAGCTGCAACAACATAGATAATCTGCTTGTGGATCTGTCAGACGACGGCCGGGTTTCTCTGTCTTTCTGGCGCGCTGATGATAATACTGGCCGACTGCAGTCATGTAACGGTTCAGATAGCTGTCTTAACCCTGCCCTGAATCCGGCGATCTCGTTCGGTGCTAAAGAGGTTGTCGCCCTGGGATCGGCGAATGATGGTGACAGTCAGATTCTTTTACTCGACTCAGATGACGCCAGCTCTTTCAGCTCAAGCCTCTATATGTCGACATTAACGGACGGTGTTCCGGGTTCACAGCGCGTTCTTGCTGGCTCGTCAGGTGCCACAGGTACAGGCGCAGCAACCATGACGGTCAACGATGCCAACCATGCTCTGGTGTTGTACATCGATGGCAATACCCTGGAGAGCAGTTTTAATAACGGCGCCGGTTTTGCTGCCTCGGTCAACCTGGATACTAATCTTTCAGCTTCTGCCCCCATCCGCAATTACCTGAGTTCCGGTGCGGACTACGGTCTGAGCATCTGGGAGAAAAGTAACTCGCTGTTCACCAGTATTTCAGATGCCGGCTCTTTTGGCACCGCCACTCAAAGTACAAACAGCCAAAGCTACATTACCGGAGCTACAGGCACCATCAACGATAATGGCAAAGCCGTTATAGTCTGGGTAGGTTACGATGATGCTCCCGCAGGAAGCTCTGTCAGCACCGGCACCTTATACTCACGTTTTTATGATGGCAGCCAATGGCTGGCTGTACAGACCATCGACACTGGCATCAACGTAGAAAATCATCAGATCATAAAAGGCGGCCTTGGCGTTTATCTGGATAACTCTGATGATGTTACCGTTGCCTACACTGCTTATAAAGACGGCCAGGCAAACAACGAACCACAGCTGTTTTTCTCGCGTCGGGTGATTGACTGAATCAGGATAAGAACCTTAAAAATCAGGAGCTGACACAGCTCCTGCCAGACGGTTCTCCTGACTTTTTTAAGAGGTATTAAGGATAATATTTCGGTATGGATACCTCTAGCATGGATGCTTCTCTCTGAATAATAAAAAAGCCGCTGAAATTCAGCGGCTTTTTTATTGAAAAATATTCCAATTTTCAAAAACTTCATAATTAAGATGAATTTCACCCATCGGGGTGAAGATTTAATTTCCTCATGAACGAAAATAGCAAACAGGGCTAATCAACAATAAACATGGAGAGACTATGAAATTCCACAACCTTCTGCTGACGCTTCTTGCGTCTTCGACTCTGGTATTAACCGGCTGCGGTGGCGGCTCGTCCTCGGGCGGATCATCTTCCGGTGATTTACCGGACACCAACAATACACCTGTCGACCCGGCACCTGGTGACAGCACTGATGATTCAGGAACCGACGATGGCAACAACGACGGTACCGATGATTCAAATGATGGTGCGACTCTCGATCCTCAGGTGTCTGATCAGAGCTGGAGCGCCGGTGATGATGAAATGATCGATATGATCTGGCCTTACGCTGACATTGAGACCGAAGCGCCTTTGTATTTGCTTAAAAACACCAGTAGTGGCGCGAAAATCATGAAAGGTAAACCGGCCACATCGACAGAAAGTGCCGAAGATTTTGCTGAAGTACTATCCTTCACGGGTAATACAGTAGGTGCTATCGAAGCTTATCGCTTTATTGATGCCAACGGTCAGCCAGACAGATTAATTTATACCTGCGATAACAGCTCCGGTACTTCCAGCATTAATATTTATAAAGAATCGGATTTCGGCGCAACACCTGCGTCTTTGCCTCTTTATAATTACTATCCGCTAGGTGCTGGTAACGTACGCTGGGACATCTCCAACTGTGACTCATTATCAATTGGTGCAGCCACCGTTAGTACATCCGGATTTTCAGTAACATTGATTGTCGGCGGTATCGGAGGTGAGCAGATTACAACGGCCAACTTCTATCAGGTCGCTAAGGCGGAAATCGCTTTTAACATTAATGCGGGCGGAAGCATTACCACTGGAACCTACGCGGGCCTGCCAACACGAATCAACAAGTACGATGCGAACAACAACGACATACAGGCGGTACACGCCTTAGATAGTAATTCAGCCATTGTTGCTTTTACAGCTCCGGCAAATAGTCAGAACCGGGTTCACCTGACACGGGATGCAGGCAGTGATATCAACCTGATGATCAGCGGTGAGAATAAATTCGACGGCACGACCAGCCTGTGGGATGTGAAGGATATTCATGTGTGGAAAAAATCCGCTACCGATGCCCGTGTGTACATGACATCACCTGCCGGCGGTTCTTTCCTTATAAGCTATGATCCGACAAATTTGACCAAGAACGGTGAAAACACATTCACCTCGGGTGATATTCAGCACTGTGGTGATGTGATTACCGGCTTCCGCAGCCCTGCAACCAGCGGCACACTCTGGTGTCAGGACAGTACTGACGCTGCTGAAATCCTGGAATTCACGGCACCGGATATTCCGGCTCTGTAACCGGTTACGACATAAAAACCGGAATAGAAGACAGGAAATAAAAAAGGCGATGATTTCATCGCCTTTTTTATTGGTTTGCAATGAGTGGGAAAAACTGAAGATGAATTCCTGTATTTCAGTCATTGCGGTCCGCCATGGTGGGCAAGCCCACCAATACCCGCAATGATTCGTAATGTCCGGCTGCGCCGGATTCGCGGCTGAAGCCGCTCCTACAATTAAATCTACGCCCCGAATCATTGTAGGGTGCGCAATGCGCACCAATATCGTTGATGCGTGTTATATTCTTGCAACACCCATGGTGGGCGGAGCCCACCCTACGGATCTTTCCAGATTTGAATCGTATTTTTATTAATAAACCCGGTTTTCGTAGGGTGGGCTCCGCCCACCGATATACATTATGTCCGGCTGTGCAGGGTTCGCGGCTGAAGCCGCTCCTACAAATACATTGCGGCCCATTAAACATCTTCGCGGCTGGACCCGCCCCTACAATTCAATCTACGCCCAGAATCATTGTAGGGTGCGCAATGCGCACCAGTAACCGCAATGACCCATAACGTCCATCTACGCCGGATTCGCGGCTGAACCCGCTCCTACAATAAATCGCCATAATTGGAATCACAGGTTTGTTGTAGGAGGTGCTTCAGCTCCGATGGCCGCAGGCCCATTCTGTTTTTCGCGGCTGAAGCCGCTCCTACAAATACACTGCAGCCCATTGCACACCTTCGCGGCTGAAGCCGCTCCTACAAATACACCGCAGCCCATTGCACACCTTCGCGGCTGAAGCCACTCCTACAAATACACTGCAGCCCATTGCACACCTTCGCGCTGGACCCGCCCCTACAATTCAATCTGCGATCTGAATCATTGCAGGGCGCGCCAGGCAACCCGCCTATTTACTTCTGTGCCTGCAACCATCCCAGCAGCTGAGCGCGCTCATCGTCTGTCATAGCGGTGATGTTACCCAGCGGCATATAGTTGGTCTGCAGTGCGCTGATCATACGATCTTTGTACTGCAGCAGATGTGCTTCATCTTCCAGCAAGATTCCTGCCGGGGCGGTTTTAAACATATCACTGGTCGGCGCAGCTGCATGGCATTCTGCACAACGCAGATGGGTGATATGCAGTGCCTGATCTGTGTTGATGACGCTGCCTGTGGTCGCCACAGGTTTTGGTGCCATCCACACTGCCAGACTAATGGTCAGCAGCAGTGCCACAATCAGATAGCCCGGTTTAGTGCCTGCACCCTGAGTTTTCAGGTTAAGGAAGTGACGGATCAGACCCGTGATAACACCAATCGCTGCCAGCACCAGCCAGGCATTCTCATGACCATAGGTCATCGGGTAGTGGTTACTGATCATAATAAAGACCAGTGGCAGGGTCAGATAGTTATTGTGTGTTGAGCGCAGTTTGGCCATTAAGGCAAAACGCGCTTCCGGCGGCACACCAGCTTCTACCGCACGCACTAATTCGCGCTGCGACGGCATAATACCGAGGAATACGTTACCGGCCATAATGCTGCCGATTAATGCACCAACATGAATATAGGCCGCACGGTCAGCAAACAGCTGATCTGCCAGCCAGGCGGCAAATACCAGAATCACAAACAGAACGATGGCAAAGCCTTTGTTGCTGTTACGCAGTGGTGATTTGAGCAGAATTTCATAAATCGCAAAGCCACCAGCCAGATACAGCAGACTGGTACCGATAGCGGCCATCTGGCTGAAATCGACTTTAGCAGGATCAATCAGATACTGGTTCGCACCCCAGTAATACATCACTGTCAGCAGTGAGAAACCGGTCAGCCAGGTGGTATAAGCTTCCCACTTAAACCAGTGCAGATTGGCTGGCATGGCCTGTGGCCCGAGTTTGTATTTCACTACCTCATAAAAACCACCACCATGAATGGCAGATAACTGGCCTTTAATGCCTTTGGCTTCGTTTTCTGCTGATGGTTTTTCCAGGCTCAGGTCGAGCCAGACGAAATAAAATGAAGCACCAATCCAGGCGATGCCCGCCAGCACATGGAACCAGCGTAAAAACAGATTCAGCCAGTCAAAAATATAACCTTCCATTAATGGGCCCCCGCCAATTTGGATTTATCCTGTTGCTTGCTCCAGACCTGCTGGCCAGCCACAAAGGTTTCGCTTACCGCCCGGTCATCGCCAAGGATCATCAGGCTGAACAGAGTTTCGTCGATGTCTTTACAGATCGACTGGCGACGTTTCATCAGATCGGTACCGGCCAGATCGAAGACCACAAAATCTGCTTCTTTACCCGCTTCAAAGTTACCGATTTTATCGTCCAGTGACAGCGCTTTGGCATTACCCAGCGTCATCATATAAAACGCCCGCTGCGCGGATAAATTACTGCCGCGCAGCTGACAGACTTTGTAGGCTTCATTCATGGTCTGCAGCATCGAGAAACTGGTACCACCGCCAACGTCTGTTGCCACGCTGACTTCCACCGCTGCCGGCTGGTCATCCAGTTTGAATAAACCGCTGCCGATAAACAGGTTAGAGGTCGGACAGAAAGAAATTTTACTGCCGCTTTCATTCATACGGCGGTAGTCGTCATCTTCCAGATAAATGCAGTGAGCAAAAATACTGCGCTCACCCAGCAGGCCATACTGATCGTAAACATCCAGGTAGCTTTTGCTCTGCGGGAACAGCTCCTGCACAAAGGCCACTTCGTCTTTGTTTTCTGCCAGATGGGTCTGCATATACACACCCGGATTGTCTGCCAGCAGTTTACCGGCAGCAGCTAACTGTTCCGGCGTGGAGGTGATGGCAAAACGTGGCGTAATGGCATACAGCTGGCGGCCTTTACCATGCCAGCTGTCGATCAGTGCCTGAGTATCGGCAACGGATGACTCCACGGTATCGCACAGATCTTCCGGTGCGTTACGGTCCATCATCACTTTGCCGCAGATCATACGGGTATTGCGCTTTTCACTGGCATTAAAGAACGCATCCACTGAGCCTTTATGCACAGTGCCGAATACCAGCGCGGTGGTAGTACCGTTCTTCAGCAGTTCGTTGAGGAAAAACTCAGCCGTTTCTTCTGCCACTTCCGGATTGGCAAACGCCAGTTCGGTCGGAAAGGTATAGTTATTCAGCCAATCCAGCAGCTGTGTGCCGTAAGAGGCGATCACATCGACCTGAGGATAGTGAATATGAGTATCGATCAGACCCGGCATAATCAGGGAATTCTGATAGCTGGTAATATCCAGACCTTTGAACTGCTGCAGCATTTCATCGGCTTTGCCACAGGCCTGAACGGTGCCGGATTCGGTATCCACAACCAGAATACCGTCATCAAAATAACAGGGGGTATTTTCGTCAAGGTAGTGCAATACCCGCCCGTGATAACCTTTTAATGTCATAAGCCGCTCACATTGAAATATCTATCTGCCAGTCATCCGGAAAGAAGAACTCTTCCAGATTATTGCCCGGGCCCATACGGTCGACGATCCAGAAATCGCTGACTTTATTGATTGCCAGTAACGGGTGATGCCAGCAGTTTGCCGGATAATTCACACCTTCACCCTGCGCCACAAACAACTTAAACGTGGCCGGATCCGGTTCTTCTTTGCCATTAACCTCATGACTGAGGCACACCAGCACCAGATACGGTTCGTCTGAAGCCGGCAGAAACGCCTGACTGCCCAGAGGATGACGTTCCATCATTCTGATGTTCATCGGCAGTGTGCGTGGCTGGCCACGGAAAATACTGAGTATGCCCTGCCCCTGCTGTTCATCAGGGCCAACGGTCACATTACCCAGACGGTGATAACGCTCGGTATTACCGTCGTTAATCATGATCGGCGTGTTATGTGCGCTGATCAGCTCGCCATAAGGCGCAAAATTTTCAGCGCTGATCACTTCCGGAGTCAGAGTTAATTTCATACTCAGGAACCCCGGTAAGTGGAAAAGCTGTTCGCTGCCAACAACAGCGGAATATGGTAATGCTCATCCGGTGCGTCAATTTCAAACAGCAGCTCTACCTGCGGATACAGAGTTTTAATGCCCTGCGCGGCGTAGTAGCTGCCAGTAGCGAATTCAACTTTGTACAGGCCGGCTTCACGCTTCTGATCGCCTAACCAGTCGGTGATACGACCATCGTCGTTGGTTTTTGCCGCCGCCATCAACTGCCAGTCAGGTGCACTGACGTCACCGCTGGCAGATTTAAACAGACGCACTTCAACATCCACCGCCGGACGGCCACGCTGACTATCCAGAATGTGAGTTGTAATAACGCTCTTAGTCATACCGCCTCCTACTGTGCCAGGCCGAGAATTTTCTTAATCCGCAGATCGGTAATCATCATCTGATTTTCTGCGGCATTACGGATTTCCTGCTCACGGCTATTAGGAAGACGCTGCTGCAGTAAATCCAGCATCTGCGCTGCGGATTTACCGGTAGCAAAGACAATAAAGATAAAGCCAAATTTCTCTTCATAGTCGGTATTGCCCTGCGCCAACGCCTGCAATACATCTTCCGCCGCTTCCTGAGCACCGCTCTGCTCGTTAGCTGCAATGGCTTTGGTATTGGCGTATTTTGCGCGCAGTGAATCCACATCACCGATTTTCGGGTGGGCGGTAAAGGCCTGCAGAAAATCAGGCTCTTCCATGGTCCACCAGAATTCATCGGCTTTTTTCAGCAGCTCATCAACGGACGCATAAGGGCGTCCGTTAACTATTTTTTCTACCCAGCGTTCTGCCGCACAGCAGCTGGTGAAGGTCTCTGTGGCTTTTTCCGCTGAAAGATTATTCAGTTCGTCGAGTGTCATAGTTACCTTTCCCCTGAACGCTTACTTGAGAAAACCGAACACACGCAGACGGCTGATACCACCATCCGGGAACATGTTCAGCTTAATATGGGTAAAGGTCTGATCGCCGCTGAGCACTTCATCTTTGTAGAAATGTTCAGCATCGGCCGTCAGCTTGTGGCGTTCGGTGATTGGCTGCCAGTCGGCATTTTCATCCGGGTGCTGACCTTCCGGCATGGTAATGCCCATCAGCGAGAAGCTTTCCGGGAAGTTACCTTTAAAGTGCGCGGTATCGACGACGATTTTTTTCACGCTGCCGGTACCGGCCAGTTTGACAATAATCCAGTCGCATTCGCGGCCACCACGACGACGTTTGGTTTCCCAGCCATCCCCCATGTTTACGCCACGGTCCGGCATAATCAGGTTGGTCATGGAGCTGAAGAACATATCGCTGCACTGAATCGGGCGCGCACCGTTTTTAACGAACGCCAGATCCACAGGCTCACCCGGCAGGAACCAGTCCGGGTCCATTACCGCTTCACCATAAACACGCAGACGGGCGACACCACCGTCCGGGAAAATATTCAGACGCAGATGTGTCCAAACGCCTTCGGATGCACAATCAATAAAGTTATTGCTGTCCGGCTGAACGTCCTGCTGTGGAATAATCATGGTCCACTCAGTGTTTTCGTCCGGTGCGGTTTTGCTGTTACAGGCTTCAATGGATACCTGCTTAGGCGCGTTACCGGCAAAGTGCGTAGTGTTGACGTTAAAGCCTTTGATACGGCCCTGGGCACCCAGCTTGAGTACCGCCCAGTCGTAACCAACAACACGCTTACGGCGGCTTTCCCAGCCATCCATCCATTTACCGCGATCGGTGTATTTGTCGGCGATAAATACCGGTGCTTCCGGTTTAATCAGGTTTTCCATTTCAGCGAAGAAATCATCGCTGCATGCCAGTACCTGACCGCCCAGCTTACGGCCCGCCAGATCGACCCACTCGGTGTATGGATGTTGTTCTTTGTTGTGCATAGTTGTTCTCTTAATTTTTTTCCGTCAGCGCGGCAGCAGAGTCTGCCGTCTGATGTGCATTGTTTGTTGCCTGCTCTGTCGCCTCAAAGCCATGTTTGAGCTGGCGCCAGTTCAGGCCTTTTCTTCTTGCTGCACTGGCGTCCGCAGCCGACGTTGCCGATGATTCCGCCGTGTGACGGGCGAGCAGCTGAGCTGCAATGGAGACGGCAACCTCCATAGGTAACTTGCCACCCACCTCAGGAATGCCGATCGGCATGGTAAGGCGGGCAAATTCTGCCTCAGTAAAGCCTGCATGTGTGAGGCGCATGGTGAAACGTTCTGTCTTGGTAGCGGAACCGATACAACCGGTAAAACGGAAGTCATCGCGTTGCAGCGCTGCCTGCAGTAAATCGTAGTCCAGCTGATGATTATGAGTAAGAATAATCAGCTCACTGCCCGCGGGCAGGCGGGCAATAATATCCACCGGATTGTCCATTAACTGACAATCGATATTAGCGGCCAGATCGGCAGCATCCGGAAACTGGTCGGCGCGATTGTCCACCCAAATCACCGGCTGAGGTAATCCGCCGAGAATCTGCATCAAAGCTTTTGCCACGTGCCCGGCACCAAACACCACAATCGGCTGCTGCGCCAGACAGAAGACTTCCAGCAGCACAGACACACTGCCGCCGCAGCACTGTCCGGCTTTGGCCGCCAGCGGAATTTTCTCAATCTGTTGCAGTGAGTGCTGGCTGCCGGCGTTATCCAGCAGCAGCTGACGGGCTTTATTGACCAGCTGAAATTCCAGCTGGCCGCCGCCTAAGGTGTCGAACTGATCGTCCGCCGTAATCACCATTTTGGCACCGGGATCACGCGGCACCGAACCGGCACTGCCCATGACCGTGGCAATCACATAGGACTGCCCTTTCTGTTGGCATTGGTTAATGGCTTCAAACCAGCGGACAAATTTCATCGCAGCAATTCCTCTGTCGTTGTCAGTCAGACCCTGTTATTCCGCTGCCTGGCAAGCCATTACAGCATTCAGGATGCGCTCCGGTGTGGCCGGGGTATCCAGCTGCGGGCTGACTTTATAGTCGCTCACACTGGCCACGGCATCACGCAACGCACAGAACACGGCGATGCCATGCATCAGTGGAGGCTCACCCACTGCTTTGGAATGGTAAATGGTGTCCGCTGCCGCAGGACGGTCAAACAGCTCGACGTTAAAGACTTCAGGAATATCCACCGAGGTCGGGATTTTGTAAGTCGCCGCAGACGCGGAAGACAGACGGCCCTGGTTATCCCACAGCAGTTCTTCACTGGTCAGCCAGCCGGTACCCTGTACAAACGCACCTTCCACCTGGCCGATATCAATGGCCGGGTTCAGTGAATTACCCACGTCATGCAGAATGTCCGCGCGCAGGATTTTGTATTCACCGGTTAAGGTATCAATTTCCACTTCAGCGCAGGTCGCACCGAAGGCGTAATACAGGAATGGTTTACCGCGCTCCGCTTTCGGATCGTAATGAATTTCCGGTGTTTTATAGAAACCTGTGGTCGACAGCGACACACGGTTTACATAAGCCAGATTGACAAACTCAGCGAAGGATACCCAGTCTTCCTGGCCATCATCACCGGTCACCACGATGTGGTTATTTTCAAAACGGACGGCGTCGCCTGCGACTTTAAAGTAATCCACAGCAAAATCGACCAGACGTTTCTTCAGCGTAATACAGGCATTCTGTGCTGCTTTACCGTTGAGGTCGGTACCGGAAGATGCCGCCGTTGCCGAGGTGTTCGGCACCTTATCTGTGGTGGTGGCACTGACGCGCACCATATCCACATCCACAGCAAATTCATTGGCAACAACCTGAGCCACTTTGGTGTACAGGCCCTGACCCATTTCCGTACCACCGTGGTTCAGGTGAATGGAACCGTCGGTGTAAATATGTACCAGCGCACCGGCCTGGTTGAGGAAGGTGGTGGTAAAAGAAATACCAAAACGTACCGGCGTTAATGCCAGACCTCGTTTTTTCCACGGGCTGGTTTTATTGAACGCTGCGATGTCTTCACGGCGTTTACGGTAGTCGCAGTTGTTCTCCAGCGTTTCGATCAGTTCCGGCAGATAAAAATCTTCGATCGGCTGACCGTAATGGGTCTGCTCACCTTCTTTGTAGTAATTCAGTTTACGTACATCGAGCGGATCTTTACCCACTTTGCGGGCAATATCATCCAGCATGCATTCCGCCAGAATCATCCCCTGCGGACCACCAAAACCACGGAACGCCGTGTTGGATACCGTGTTGGTACGACAGCGGTGACCAATCACCCGGCAGTCGTGCAGGTTGTAAGCGTTATCGACGTGGAACATGGCGCGGTCGGTAATGGAGTCTGACAGGTCAGCGGAATAACCACAGAAGCTGGCCAGCTCAATATCGGCACCCTGAATACGGCCTTCATCATCAAAACCGATTTTAAAGCGGTTAAGGAAATCGTGGCGTTTACCGGTCAGTACCATATCGTCCTGACGGTCGAGACGCATTTTCACCGGACGGTTCAGGCGTGTGGCAAACACCGCCGCCAGACAGGCCCACTGCGCTGCCTGAGTTTCTTTGCCGCCAAAACCACCACCCATACGGCGTACTTCTGCCTGCACGTGGTTGATCGGCACATCCAGAACTTCCGCCACCAGCTTCTGCACTTCCGACGGATGCTGGGTAGAACACAGCACTTTCATGCTGCCATCTTCACCCGGAATGGCGTAGCTGATCTGAGTTTCCAGATAAAACTGCTCCTGGCCGCGCACATACATCTCGCCGGACAGGGTATTGGCTGCAGCACTAAGTGCATTCTCGACGTCACCTTCCACCATGGTGTGGGTCGGGTTCACGAACGAATCGCGCTTAAGTGCTTCTTTTACAGAAAGAATCGGTTCTTCCTGCTGGTATTCAACCACGGCAGCATTCACTGCGCGTTTGGCCTGATCAAAGGTTTCGGCCACCACAGCAAAAATTGCCTGGCCGTAAAAATCCACGCGGCCATTGGCGAGAATCAGATCACCGGTAAAAGCCGGACTGATATCAATATCGCCGGGCACGTCATCAACGGTGATCACATCGACCACACCTGGGGATGCCCACACACCGGACAGATCCAGTTTGGTAATCAGACCGCAGTTAATGGTGCTTTTGCCCGCTACAGCATGCAGGGTTCCGGCAATTTCCGGTACGTCGTCGATATAGACTGCAGTACCTAATACGTGTTTTTCGGCACTTTCGTGGGCCAGTTCTTTACCGGATTTACCTTTAGGCGGACGCTGACGGCGCTGTTCCCAGGGAGTGACTTTTGACGATGTAAAACTCATGCGGCATCTCCCTTCTGATTCATCTCAATAAAGGCTTTGGTTAACAGGTTTTTGGTCACCTGAATGCGATAGGTATCCGATGCGCGTACATCAGAAATTGGCTGGTAATCTTCGCCAATGCATTCAGCCGCCTGGGTAAAGGTATCCAGCGTGAATGGCTTACCGCTTAAGGCGGCGCTGGTTTTCTCACCGATTAACGGCGTTGCGGCCATACCACCACAGGCCAGACGGGCAGTTTCAATCACACCGTCGGTAATCTTCAGATACAGAGCAAACATCACGGCAGAAATATCATCGTCGTAACGCTTACTGATTTTATAAGTGATCAGAGTTTCTTCTGCGCTGAGCTGACTCAGCTTAATGCCGCGCAGGTATTCACCCGGCTGCATCACAGTCTGTTTATAGCCCAGATAAAAATCTTTTACCGGGACTTCACGGCGCCCGTTTATGCCGTCGATTTCCAACGTCGCTGCAAGAGCTAAAAAAACGGGCGGGGTATCACCAATCGGCGAAGCGTTGGCGATATTCCCGCCCAAAGTGCCCATATTGCGGATCTGGCGCGAGCCGATCCGGTGCAATAGCTGAGCAAACGAAGGAAAAGGTTCAGCAAGCTCAGTTTCAGCCTGACTGAATGTGACACAGGCGCCCAGCCAAAGCGGGTCGCCCATATCCTGGCCACGGGTACATGCGGCCAGTTCGGGGATGCGGTTGACACAGATAATGGTGTCAAACTGCGCAAAACGTTGGGTTACTTCCAGGCCGATATCCGTACCGCCCGCCCACAGGCGTGCATGCGGATAAGCCTTAAGCAGCGCTTTCAGCTGCTCTTCGGTGTATGGCATAAACAGACGGCGGCCATCTTTATATTGCAGAGGCTCAGGGCTGTTCGTCGCAGTGTCAGGATCAAAGGTCTGCACACCGGCGCGGGCAGAAATCTCAGCGACGTCGACTTTTGGCAGCTCTGCCATCTTTTTCGCCGCATCAATGATCGGGCGGTAGCCAGTACAGCGGCACAGGTTACCGGACAGTGCTGCATGAATTTCTTGGTCAGTCAGCGCCTGCTTTTCATTAATGCAGGCGTTCTGATACAGGTTGGCCATGGACATAATAAAGCCCGGTGTACAGAAACCACACTGGGAACCGTGGGTCTCGACCATAGCCTGTTGCGCAGGATGCAGAGCGCCTGGCTTACCAATACCGGACGGTGTCAGCAGGTAGCGGTTATGCAGGTTGGCCATCAGCGCAATACAGGCATTCAGGGTACGGTATTCAATACCGTGCTCCGTCATTTCCCCCAGCATTACGGTGCATGCACCACAATCACCAGCGGCACAGCCTTCTTTTACGTCAAATTGCCCCACTTCGGTGCGCAAATATTTTAGAATGGTACACGCTGGATCAATATCTGCGTTTTCAATCCAGCGCCCATTTAAGTTAAATCTGATCACGGTAACACCTGTTTTCTGGCTAGATGCGGCTGCCTCTGCTGCCCTGAAGGCCAGCAGCGCCAACGCTTTAGTTAGTGTTGGGATTTTTCTGTGGGGAGAACTTGCAAATTCCTGACCAACTGGTCAAGCATACTATAAAAGTTGTTATTTTGCGCAGATATTGCAGCTGGCAAGCTAATTGCTAACAATTCGACCAAGTGGTCAGCTTTTACAGGGTAGTGCCTCACAGAGATGAGCACACCGCTACGACTGAGGATTCCAAGTGACATTACAAACACCCACCGAGCGCCTGCTGCTGAGCGGTATCACCAAGGAGTATCCGGGCTGTCGTGCCAACGACGCCATTGACCTCCGCGTGAACGCCGGCGAAACCCATGCGCTGCTCGGCGAGAACGGTGCCGGTAAGAGCACCCTGATGAAAATCATCTATGGCGTTGTGCGCCCGGATGCCGGCACCATCTGCTGGCAAGGTAAAGAAGTTCAGATTACCGGTCCGGCCCATGCCCGTCAGTTAGGCATTGGCATGGTATTCCAGCACTTCTCGCTGTTTGAAACCCTGACCGTTGCTGAAAACATCGCACTCAGTCTGCCACCCGCGGAAAGTAAGGATATGGAAGCGCTGAGCAAGCGTATCCGTGAAATTTCCGAACATTACGGTATGGCACTGGATCCTGACCGCCACGTACACACTCTGTCTGTGGGCGCACAACAACGTGTGGAAATCGTGCGCTGCCTGCTGCAGGACATCAAACTGCTGATTCTCGATGAGCCAACCTCAGTGCTCACCCCGCAGGAAGTAAAAGAGCTGTTCCGTACCCTGAAGACTCTCGCCTCTGAAGGTGTTTCTATTCTGTTTATTTCACACAAGCTCGATGAAGTGACCGAGCTGTGTAATGCTGCGACCATTCTGCGTAACGGTAAAGTCACCGGCAGCTGTAATCCTCAGGAAGTTACCGGCGAAGATATCGCCCGTATGATGGTGGGTGACGACACCCCTCTGAATCAGGATTATGAAAAGTCCGAAGGTGGCGATGTCTCTCTGGCAATCAACGCCCTGACATTTACCCCGGATGATCCGTTCGGCGTATCACTGGATGGTCTCAATCTGGAAGTCAAAGCCGGTGAGATTCTTGGTATTGCCGGTGTCGCCGGTAATGGTCAGGATGAACTCTGTGCCCTGCTGTCCGGTGAAGAATTGTCCTCCGCCGGTACCATCAGCCTGCTCGGAGATGACATCACCAAACTGCTGCCGGAAGCGCGCCGTGAAAAAGGTTTTGCCTTTGTACCGGAAGAACGTCTGGGCCGTGGTGCTGTGCCAAATATGTCTCTGGTAGACAACACGCTGCTCAGCGCCAGTCATCGTGGCCTGAAAAACAAAGGCTGGATTAATTACGGCAAAGTACGTGAGTTCGCGCTCAACATTATTGAAAAATACAATGTGAAATGCGCCGACGAATACGCCCAGGCGAAAAGCCTGTCCGGCGGTAACCTGCAGAAATTTATTATTGGCCGCGAAATCGAACAGCAGCCAAAACTGCTGGTCTGCTCCCACCCGACCTGGGGTGTGGATATCGGTGCTGCCATTCTGATCCGCCACGCTCTGATTGCCTTACGTGATCAGGGAACTGCCATCGTTGTTGTTTCCGAAGATATTGATGAGCTGTATCAGATCAGTGACCGTATCGGCGCTATCTGTGACGGCAAACTGAGTCCGTTTAAACCAACCAATGACGTTGGTATTGAAACCCTGGGTCAGTGGATGGCCGGCCAGTTTGATCAATCTTCCGCGGAGGCAGCCCATGCTTAAGTTAGAAAAGCGTCAGGCCGACTCCCGGTTAATGGCGTATATGTCGCCGGTGATTGCGATTGTCGCAACTCTGATTACCGGCTCTCTGTTATTTGTTTTCCTCGGTCATCATCCGGGTGAAGCACTTTATACCTTCTTTATTGCACCTTTAGAGAATGTCTACGGCTGGACCGAACTGGGCGTTAAAGTCGCGCCACTGGTTCTGTGTGCCATGGGTCTTACGCTGTGTTATCGCGCGCAGATCTGGAATATCGGTGCCGAAGGTCAGTTTATTATGGGTGCCCTGGGTGGCGGTTACTGTGCACTGCAGTTTCTCGATTCCGAAAGTCACTGGGTTCTGGTGCCGATTCTGCTGGCCGGTATGGTCAGTGGTCTGCTGTGGGGTGGTATCGCAGCGTTATTAAAAACCCGCTTTAACGCCAACGAAATTCTGACCACCATTATGCTCAACTACATCGCACTGAACCTGCTGCTGTGGGCGGTGCATGGTCCGCTGAAAGATCCGGACGGATTCAACTTCCCGGAATCCGCAATGTTTTCTGCCGGCGCGACGCTGCCGTTATTTGATACCAGCTACCGTCTGAATATTTCCATTCTGTTTGCCCTGTTCTTTCTGGTGGTTATCTGGACATTAATGGCGCGCAGCTGGGTGGGTTATCAGATTCACGTTATGGGTGAAGATGCCAAAGCAGCAAAATACGCCGGCTTCAAATCCAAAACCCTGACCTGGGTTGTGTTACTGGCCTGTGGTGCACTGGCAGGTCTTGCCGGCGTCAGCGAAGTTACCGGTCCGATCGGTCAGGTAGTACCTCAGTTATCGCCAGGCTACGGTTATGCTGCAATTATTGTGGTGTTCCTTGGCCGTATGCACCCGGTCGGTATTCTGCTTGCAGCCATGCTGCTGGCACTGACCTTTATGGGTGGTGAAATGGTTCAGATTCAGATGAGTCTGCCAAAATCCCTGACCGGTTTATTCCAGGGGATGTTGCTGTTCTTCCTGTTGGCTGCGGACCTGCTGATTGGCTACCGCATCGTGTTTCAACCTTCTGCATCCCGGGCGTAAATTATGGATATCGATTTAATTACTAACATTTTATACGCGACCTTCAAAACCGGTACGCCACTGATCCTGATTGCACTGGGTGAGATGGTGTGTGAAAAATCCGGCGTACTGAACCTGGGTCAGGAAGGTATGCTGCTGGTCGGCGCGGCGGTAGGCTTTATTACTGCATCAGTAACCGGTAACTATTTCCTAGCCGTATTCTGCGCAATTTTCGCTGGCATGATGATGTCACTGATCTTTGGCTTTCTGTCCATTACCCTGGCGGCCAATCAGGTGGCAACCGGCCTGGCATTAACCATTTTTGGCGCGGGCCTGAGTGCCTTCTTAGGTAACTCATACATCGGTATCGGTCTGGAAGGTATTCAGGTCTGGAATGTGCCTTTCCTGAGTGATATTCCGGTGATCGGAAAGGTTTTCTTTCAACACGATCCTCTGGTATATCTGACCATCATTTTATTTGCTGTTGTTTTCTGGGTATTCCGTTCCACCCGACTGGGTTTAAAAATCCGTGCGGTTGGTGAAAATCCTGAAGCGGCTAACGCCATTGGTATTCATGTACACCAGATCCGTTATATGGCGGTATTGTTTGGTGGTGCTATGACAGGTTTGGGCGGTGCTTATTTATCTCTGGTTTACACCCCGATGTGGAGTGACGGCATGTCTGCAGGCCGAGGCTGGATTGCGCTGGCCCTGGTGGTATTTGCCAGCTGGAAAGCTGAACGTATTTTGCTTGGTGCTTACCTGTTTGGCTTCGCCAGTATTATGCATCTGGTATTACAGGGAACGAAATTTGAAGTATCGCCAAACCTGATGGCCATGCTGCCATACCTGGCAACGATTATTGTACTTGTCTGGCTGTCGTCTGATGCGATTAAGACCAAGATGAGTGCACCTAAGTCTATCGGTCAGCCTTATCGTCCGATGGCTTAATGGCAGAGTTTTAATTTAAATCACAGATTCCGGCGTTGCTTTATTACCAAATGTTTTGACCAATAAAGTAACGTCGTGAAAAGTGACAAAACAAATCTGCCAATTTAAAAAAACAACACGGATTTTAGCTGACCAGATGGTCAAAAATGGAATTAACTGATAATTTAAGTGCTCTTAACTTATTTCAAAAAAACTAGGAAAACCTGGAGAGAAAAATGAAAAAGCAAATTCTGGCCATGGCTGTGGTAGCAGCTTCTGCAGCAGCTACAGTTCCTGCAGCACATGCAGAACGTTATTTCGCTGACAACAGCGTAACTGTTCTGGGTGGCGCTAAGTTCAAACTGGACGGCAACAACTACAACGACGACGACTACAAGCAAACCACTTACACCATCGAACACGTTTCCGGCTACAGCTGGGGCGGCCTGTTCTTCTTCCTCGACCGTGACGAAGGTGAAGATGACTGGGAAGCTTCTTACAGCGAATTTTCACCAAAAGTAAACGTTGTTAGCTTCGATGAAGGTATCGTTAAAAACATTCACGCTGACTTCACTCTGGAATCCGGTACTACTGCGACTGGCTTCAGCCAGGACAACTTCCTGTACGGTTTCGGTGCTGACTTCCGTCTGCCAGGCATGAACTACTTCAGCGCGACTTACTACTACGCTGTGAACGATACTACCGATGACGACCACCAGATCACTCTGGTATACGGTGCAAGCTACGGCGGTTTCGCTTTTGAAGGTTACATCGACTACTCAACCGGCGGCAGCGATGGCCACAAAGCCAGCTTCAACTTCAACCCACAGATCACTTACGATATCGCTCCTCTGATCGGTTACGACAACCGTCTGCAGGTGGGTGTTGAAGTCAGCTCATGGCACAACAAGTACGGCTCTGAGTACGACGAAGACAACGTAGCAGCAATGGTTAAGATGCACTTCTGATCTGCATGCTATATAAAAAGGGAGCCTTGGCTCCCTTTTTTGTCCCTACCCAACGCCAGAGTGCTCTGTGATATGATGCCGGCGCGAGGGACACCGACAGAATGGAACAAGAATGACCACACAGAAGTATAAAACAGGTAAAATCCGCGAGCGTAACAGCGAGAACATCCTTGCTGCCGCTGAGCAGGAATTTGTTCTGCACGGTTTTAAAGGTACCAGCATGCAGGCGATCGCCGATCGTGCCGGTGTACCGAAAGCGAACATCCACTACTATTTTAAGAATAAAGCCAATCTGTACCGCCAGCTGCTGGAGAACATTCTCGGCATGTGGAATGAGGTACTGGCGGATATGTCTCCGGAAAGCGATCCGGCCTTTATTCTTGAGCGATTTATCCGTACCAAAGTTGCTCTGGCCTTCAATCGCCCGAATTCTTCCAAAATCTTTGCCATGGAAATCATCCAGGGCGCTCCCTATCTGAAAGATTACATCAGTATGGATATGCGCCAGTGGGTCAAAAGCAAAGCCAGCGTTATTCAGAGCTGGATTGATCAGGGCAAAATGCGTCCTATCGACCCTCAGCACCTGATCTTTATGATCTGGTCTACCACCCAGCACTACGCCGACTTTGAAACCCAGGTGCTGGAAGTGGCGAATAAGCGTGAATATGACGAAGATGACATCGAACAGGTCAGTGACTTCCTGGTCGATATGATCCTTACCGGCTGTGGCCTGACACCGGCTGCCCCGCGCCAGGGCTGATTGTTCTGCGGAGAAGCCGGCCTTCTCCGCAGCCTTTCTCTTTACTCCAGGAACCTTGCTCCCCGAACTTCCGCCCCATCCCCACGCTGTCAAAAACTTGCATACCTGAGCTGCTGGCATAAAATAGCCGCAGCAGATTAACACTCAGTCACTGCTGATTTACGCGACCGCTGTATGCGGGCTATTTCATTTGTTGGGTGTTGATATTTGCGGTCAGCACCCCGTCACCTATGACTGCACGGGAGATCAGCATGACCACCCTCTGGATTAAAAACCCCAAAGCCATTTTTACCGCTAATTCACTGCCTGCCGGCGGTGGTATCGTGATTACCGATTCGTTTATTTCTGAAGTACTGGATGCCGGGCAATCCCCCTCAGTTGCCGTCGATGAAATTTTCGATGCCACAGAGCACGTAGTCCTTCCCGGGTTAGTAAACACCCACCATCACTTCTATCAGACCCTGACCCGCGCCTGCCCACCAGCCATGAACAAACGCCTGTTCCCGTGGCTGCAGACCCTGTATCCGATCTGGGCCGGACTGACTCCGGAACAGCATGCGCTGGCCACCGAACTGGCCATGGTGGAACTGCTGTTATCCGGCTGTACCACAGTTGCCGATCATCACTATCTGTTCCCCGCCGGGCTGGAAAATGCCATTGATATTCAGGCAGAAACGGCACTGAAGCTGGGAATGCGGGCCACCCTGACCCGTGGCTCCATGAGCCTGAGTCAGGACGATGGCGGCCTGCCACCACGCTCGGTAGTGCAAACCGAAAAAGAGATCCTCGACGACAGCGAACGCCTGATCAAAACCTGGCATCAACAGGATGCTAATGGCCTGCTGGAAGTCGCCCTGGCACCATGCTCGCCGTTCTCCGTGACCCAGGACATTATGAAAGCCAGTGCAGATCTGGCGGCCCGCTACGGCGTTGGCCTGCATACCCATCTGGCGGAAACCGAAGACGAAAATAACTTCTGCCTGAAAATGTTCGGCCAGCGTCCATTGGACTATCTCGATACCGTTGGCTGGCTGAATGACCGCACCTGGCTGGCCCATGGCATTCATTTCAACGATGAAGAAGTACAGCGCTTAGGCGCAGCCGGAACCGGTATCTGTCACTGCCCGTCGTCTAACATGGTACTGGCCTCAGGCATTGCGCGGGTGAAAGAACTGCGCGCAGCGGGCAGCCCGGTCGGTTTGGGTGTCGATGGCAGCGCCTCCAATGATCACAGCAATCTGATCCAGGAAGTGCGTCAGGCTCTGCTGATTCAGCGCCTGCGTTACGAGGCTGATGAATTTACCCATGAAGATGCCCTGTCACTGGCAACCAAAGGCTCAGCTCAGGTGCTGCAACGCAACGATATCGGCGAGCTGGCGGTTGGCAAAAAGGCAGACATCGCCCTGTTCAAACTGGATGAGCCAAGATTCAGCGGTGCCCACGACGCACTCGGCGCATTGGTGCTGTGTGGCGCGTCACAGGCAGATGCAGTGATGATCAATGGCGCATGGAAGGTTAAGGACAAACAATGGCTGGGCGGGGATTTGCAGGCCCTTATGGCCCATCATGGAGAAGCAGCACGGCAGCTGTTCAAAGGCTGACAGCTGATCAGATCAGACTCCGCGCCGGGGACGGAGAGCGGAGTCTGCACAGACCGGGAAATTCAGCCCTCTACGACAGCGTAAAAGCCGCTACGGCCATCAGCATGGTAAAACTGGCCGCCGATGCAATCACATGCAGGTTAATAAAATTACGGTCGGTCGGATTACAGCTTTCTGAGACTTCAATCGTTTTCACAAGGGACACCTCTTCAAATCCTTATTAAAGAGTTTAGCTTCTGTCTGAACATGTGTTCTTTTTATTGTGAACGCTATGTAATACTTTTGTTACCCGTCGGTAAATCCGACTACTGCAGTGTGACATCCTGCGGCGCATTGTGCGCTTTTACGACCATTGATCAGCCGTTCAGGAACTCCTGTACCGCTTTAATCTGATCACGAGCCATCAGCATAGGCGCATGACCTATCCCCGGAAATTCGACCAAACGGGTATCTTCCCGCTGCAGCATTGAGCGCGCGGTCTCGGGCAGCAACAGGTCCGAATCGCCGCCACGGATGACCAGCACAGGGCAAACCACTGCCTGCCACACCATCGACAGATCAACATCACCGGTAACCAGCGCAAAACCTTCAGCGATCGCCGGGTCATAACGCACCCTCAGCTGGCCGGAATTATCCGGATCAGGCTCAGTACCGTAGCGCGCCAGGTGCTGCCACTGCTCATCAGTGAGCGGACCGAACGGCGCGGCAATGCGGCGCAGCCACTGCTCTGCCGCAGCAACATCAGTGAACAGCGGCGCTTTACCGACGTAATCGCCCAGCCGTTCCAACGCTGCATAAGGCACAAAAGGCCCGACATCGTTCATAATCAGTTTTTCGATACCACAGGCGCCGGGCATCGCCGCCAGCATCATGCCGATCAGACCGCCCATGGACGTTCCCACCCAGTAAAGCGGAGGATTGCCATAGTCGATATTCAGCTGCGCCAGAAACTGCTGCATCTGGCTGATATACAGCGGATACCCGTATAGCGCCGGGGTCAGCAACCACTCACTGTCGCCGCGTCCCAACACATCAGGGCACACAACTCTGGCCTGTTTCGCCAGCACCTCAGCCAGCGCATCAAAATCATGACTGTTGCGGGTCAGACCATGCACACAAATGATCAGTGGCTGATCGCTGCGCTCACTGCTCTGCCATAACTGATAGGCCATACGGCGCGGGCCTTCCGGCGTGGTTATCATCAGTTCGTGCCGGGATTGCATCACAGTCATCGCATTGGCTTCCGTCTCGGAGTGAATCCACAGGTTACAAAAAACCAGGCTGCTGTCCAGCGCCCGTCAGACACCCGTCATACATAAACCAGACACTCGTCCAACACCCACCAGACACCCTCCAGACACCCTCCAGACACCCTCCAGACACCCGCGAACAACAGTGCCGCCAAGACTGAGGAAAAATCGATAAAAAAGAAAAAGGTGAATGTAAAAGAATTGTCAGAATCCGAAGCAGTAGACAAATCAGGAAAAAAATTCCGCCAGCATTGAACAGATCGTTAATTAGTACTATCCACCACTGGCCAAGTGTCAGTGAGCACCGTATCATCACGCTCCGAAGTTCTGCTTAACATGGAGGTTGGGGTGAACGTAATTCAGCCCCTCGATATTGAATCCGGTTACCGGACAATATCCGTAAACGGCGAAAATTATCTGGTTATAACCAGCAAGATATATTTCCCACTTAATGGCGGTTACCCGCTGACCGGCAGTCAGGCATACGGCTTACTTAAAGAGCAGGCCATTCAATACGCCGATGAATTCAGCCCAAAACTGAGCACCGAATATCTGGTGGTTGGTAATGCCTGCGCTCCTGCACAACAGGCTGTCAGTGCACTCACCTGCAAAGTTACTCTCGCAGCATTAAGCAAATCATTAAACGTGGTTGGTGATCGTTATTGGACAGGCGGAATTTCTGGCGCAACAGAGCCACTGCCATTTACCGAAATGCCACTGAATTGGGAACACGCATTTGGCGGAAATGATGTCGCCGAAAACCCCAAAGGAAAAGGCAGCCAACCGCAGCAGACACCACTCGGTGAAAAATTAATTTGTCTGCCAAATACCGAAGCACCCGGCAAAGGTATGACCGCAAAAGGACAAAACCTGACACCTTCGTCTTTTGCCGCAATTCCGCCTGACTGGCCACAGCGCAATCAATATCTCGGCACCTACAACGATGCCTGGAAACGCGATGCATTCCCGGGCTTTCCTGCCGACTTTAATTTCAAAGCATTTTATTGCGCCAGCGAAGACCAGCGTTTCGATTATTATCTGGCCGGTGGCGAAGCCTTCGAACTAGAGCATTTAAATTCCGAACAGCCATTTATCAGCGGCACACTGCCATCCTTCCGGGCGCGCAGCTTTTTATGCAAACGTGATATCGAGCCGGAAGACATCCGCGCCGAAGACGTGGAAGAAGTTCAGATGCGTATGGACACCGTGGTTTTTTATCCGAACCACAAGATCGGCATGCTGGTATTCCGCGGCTCTGTTCCCTGTGAATCCATGGACGCAGACGAATACCGCTATCTGATGTCAGCGTACGAATCCAAAGCTCAGGAAGCCCGTTCGAAAGAACATTATCATCAGTCGTTGGTAGGACGTACCCATCCGGAATTCAGTATCCAGTATGCCCTGACCACCAAAGATCTGATTCCCGACGGCATGCCCTGCTCCATCGCCCGTATGACTCAGATTGATGAAGAGCCGGTGCAGCTGATCGCTGACAATATGAAAAACCGTGCACTGCGTGAAGAAGCAGAAGCCCGCGCTCAGGTACAGAGCCAACTGGCCGATATGCTGCAGTCGTTTAAAGATAAAGGCCTCGACACAACACAACTGGAAGCTCAGATCGCCAAAGCCATGAGCACACCAGAAAAAGACGAATGGCAAAAACGCTTTGACGCTGTGCTGGAAAAGCTCGTGCCCGGAGCCAGCTCGCCGGATGGCAAAGTCGATTTACAGAAAATCGACTTCCGCGCCTTTGATGAACTGTCCACCCTGAGCGAAGAATACGCCCAATTCCAGAAAGAACAGGCGCGTAAACAACTGCAGGATCAGCTTGAAGATCTGCAGGATTCTCCGCAGGTTCAGGAAGCACTGGAAAAAGCTCTGCACAATATGGATTTACCGCCTCAGCTGCCGCGCCCACAAAATCCGCAGGATATGCTGAATCAGTTACGCGATGCCAAAATCGCTATGCAGAACCATCAGGACAGAGCACGCAGCGCCGGTATCAATGTACCGGATATGCCGGATATTGATCTGGAAGAAATGGAAAAAAATCTGCTGGAAAGTGCGGCGAGCATGCGCGAAGCCTATCGGCTGGGAGCACACAGTATGGGGCATGGCCGCCCGGTACTTGATCCGGCAGAACAAATCGCGGTCTTTCAGCAGCGGCAGGAACAGGGGTTATCACACAAAGGGCAAGATTACGCCTGTCTCGACTTCACTGGCCGCAACCTGCGCGGCGTCGACTTCAGTGACTGCTTCCTCGAACAATGCCGCTTTGATCAATGCGACCTGCGTGGCGCAAATCTTTCCGGCAGCATTGCTGCACGGGCTGGTTTTATTGGTGCCGACCTCAGTGGCTGCGATCTCAGCAACGCCAGTATCGGTGGCGCCGATCTGACCCGCGCCCGTCTTAACGGCGCACAGCTGAAAGACTGTGAATACAGTGGCGCCAACTTCACTGAAGCCGATCTCAGTGATACCCACCTGACGGTAATGAATTCGCTGGAAGTGATCTTCACCAAAGCGAAACTGGCCAATACAGAATTCGACGAGCCAACCTTTATCGGCACCGACTTCAGTGACGCTGATTTCAGCGACAGCCGCCTGCCATCCGCTACCTTTATGAACTGCACGTTGTCCGGCGCAAAATTTGACCGTGCCGACTTCAGCGCAGTGAATTTTATCGAATGCAAAATGGAAGGCTGCAGCTTCCGTGAAGCGACGTTAACTAATGCCCGGTTTATGATGGAAACAACGCTTACCTTCAGTAACTTCCGCAAAGCCACGCTGGATAACGCCAACCTGCGTGACGCCAATATCACCAATGCAGATTTCACCGAGGCCTCACTACGCTTCGCTGATTTAAGTGGTGCCAACGCAGAATCTTCAGTATTCAACGCCGCCGATATGCGCCAGTCTCAATGTATTAATACACGCTTTGTGCGCGCAGACCTGAGCAACTGCAATCTGATGGAAGCCTCCCTGATGCAGGCCGACCTGCAGCGTGCTGACATACGCAACAGCAACTGCTATGGCGTTGAGTTTATGGGTGCCGTTGCCGGCAACACGGATTTTTCAGGTTCAAATATGGATGGATCAAAACTGGAAGATTGGAGGCCGTCTAAATGGCAGTCGTAACCTTCAGTAAAGAGCAACTGCAACAGGCCATCAGTGAAGGCCAGGTGTTTGATAAAGACCACTTCAGTCAGACCGACTATCGCGGCGTTTATATTGGCGGCGGAATATTCTCTGACTGCATCTTTACTGCCTGCCAGTTTGATGAGGCTGAATTTATTCAATCCAATTTTATCAACTGCCAGTTTGAACGCTGCAGCTTCAGCAACAGCCAGTGGCAGGAATGCAATTTCACCGGTTGTGAGCTGCCGGCTTCTGATCTGCAGAACTGCCAGTTTGAATCAGTCAACCTGGTGGAGTGCAATCTGACACAATGCCGCTTTACCGGCTCGGTTATGCCGGAAACCAATATCATTAACTGTCAGGCGAACGATACCGACTTCAGTCAGTGCCAGCTTTACTTTGCGGTGTTCAATCAGACTCAGGTAAACCGCAGCCGCTTTATTGAAGCGCAGATGGAACGCACCGCCTTTATTGAATGTGAAATGGAAGGCATTAACCTGCGCCATGCACACCTGCAGCAGGCGATCTTCGAAAAACCGGAACTCAGCGGTCAGGATTTTTCTGATATGCACCTGGCCATGACACAGTTCCGTTCGGCTAAATTGCGTAACTGCAATTTCACCGGAGCCAACCTGACTCAGGTGTTTTTTGTTGAGGCGGATCTGATACAAAGCCGCTTTGATGGTGCAACCGCCACGGGCGCGATGTTTTATCAGTCGCAGCTGACCGGCAGCACCCTGACCAAATGCAATCTGAGTCAGGCCAGCCTGCAGTTAGCCGATCTGTCTGCCTGCGATTTCAGCGGCAGCACGATGATTCAACTGATGGCCAGCGGTGCCATTATGCAGAACACCCTGTTTAAAAAATGCGATCTCACCTACGCAGATCTCAGTTACGCCGTACTCAGCTATACCGATTTTTCCGGTGCCGAATTAGTACGCACCAATCTCCACGCCATCATCGACAACGGGGCCATCTGGTCCGGCAGCTCAAAATCAAAAGCGCTGCCAACCGATGAAAAGCGTGAAAAAGCCGATTTATGGAAGCCGAAATCAGTCAAAGCCTGATGAAAGGAGAACGAATATGACCAGCCAACACGTATCACCTCTGCTGCAGAACAACCGTCAGTCCCATCTGCTGTTTGGTGAAGTACAGGCCGTGACCGAACACGGATACATCATCCACCAGCATCAGGCTGGCAGCGTTATGGCGCTGAAAGCTTTTTCCTGCACCTATACTCCGGTCACAGGCGACTGGGTCAGCTTTCTGCCATCACCGGACGGCCAGAATTATATTCTCGATATTCTGCGCCGCCAGTCCGATGAAATGGCCAGCATCGAAAACAACAATGGTATCCGCTTATCGTCTGCGGCAGATATCAGCCTGCAATCCAGCCAGCTGAATATCGTTAATACCGAAACTCAGCTGACGACATTACAGACACGTATGAACAGCCAGGTAATGGATGTACACGCCAATAAGGCTTCTTTCAAAGCCGAAAGCGCAGAATCGTCCATCGGCCAGATGATTGCCCGTATGCGTGACAGCATCCGCATCATTGAGCGTATCGAACAGGTCAAAGCCAAAGACCTGATTCAGAATGTGAAGAACCTGTTCCTGCAGCGTTCAGAACAGGCGGATATTTCGGCGAAAAAAGACGTTAAAATCAACGGCGACCGGATCCATATGGGCTGATACCCATGGGACAGATAAAAGGAATATATTATGTTTGCTAATTGCTCCGTAGGTGGAACCAACAACGCAATTCCCGATGTTTGCCTGACACCGGTCGGCCCGGCCATGGTGCCGATTCCTTATCCGAATATTTCCATGTGCATGATGGCTATTCCACCAACCACAGCGATGAAAGTGCTTATTTCAGGTGGCCCGGCGCATAATCTTGGCACCAAAATTCCGCTGAGCAACGGCGATCAGCCAGGTGTCGGCGGCGGCGTGGCATCCCATATGATTATGGGACCAACCAAATACATGATGGGCAGCATGGCCACCATGTTCGGTGGCAAACCAGCCGCACGATTAACCAGCATGACCGGCCAGAACGGCAGCAGTTTTAATATGGTCGGCGCAACCATAGTGCCGTCACAGGTGAAAGTGTTGGTGTTGAAATAAGACGGGGTTGGCGGTCCATTCAGTGAATATTGGTGGGCGGAGCCCACCCTACGACGTATATTGATTTAATCATGTATCGGTTTAAACCGTCGATTTTGTAGGGTGGGCTCCGCCCACCATGTGGTACATCGTTAATTCATAATGCGTCGGCTTAAACCGTTGGGTTTGTAGGGTGGGCTCCGCCCACCATGTGGTACATCGTTAATTCATAATGCGTCGGTTAAAACCGTTGGGGTTGTAGGGTGGGCTCCGCCCACCATGTGGCATATCGTTAATTAATAATGTGTCGGTTAAAACCGCTGGGGTTTGTAGGGTGGGCTCCGCCCACCATGTGGTACATCGTTAATTCAGAATGCGTCGGCTTAAACCGTTGGGTTTGTAGGGTGGGCTCCGCCCACCAAAACGACGTTAAAATCACTCGCCAAAATTCCCTTCAAATTCGACTTTTCCGGCCCAATCTCTGGGGTATAACCCTTGCCTGACATACCGATGGAATGAAGAAAACGGCCAATCCACAACCTGCTGACAAAATCCGTGCTTAACCGGGTTGATAAAAATGTATTCAATATGGCGCACCAAATCTCTTTCATCCCGGATCTGATGCTCCCAAAACCGACGCTGCCATAACCCGGAATCCCGCTTGCCGCTGTAGCCGAGCGCCTTACTGGTCAGAATTTTGAAACGTCCAATGCGTGCAGAATAAGCCGTATCATTTTCAGGCAATGTCCAAATGCAATGCATATGATCGGGTAAGACAACCCAGGCGTCGATATCGAAAGGTTGGCTTTTTCTCACCTCAGCAATTGCGGTTCGCATTGCAGATCGGGTTTCAGGCAAGGTCAGCAGTGGGCGCCGCCTTGCAGTTACGATGGTAAAGAAATAGGTTCCACCGGCAATAAATGAACGGCGATATTGCGACATGATCAATCCCTTTGATCGGTTTTTATTATTTTAAGTAATTACGTGTGTTCTTGTTGTCGAAGTTTTTGGTGGGCGGAGCCCACCCTACGTTGAAGACCCGGTATTCACGTTAAACCGGTGCATCTGGCCAGGTATTTTGGTGGGCGGAGCCCACCCTACAATGTGTCGTTATTTAACGATATAGAGGCATAAACCGTTGGTTTTGTAGGGTGGGCTCCGCCCACCAACAATCTACAACCAATAACCTACAACCGATAATCCACAACAACCAACAACCGATTGCACGCTATACAAAATCCATCACCCAATATCGAATACAAACCCACCGCTGCCGTCGGTCGATACTTTAACCGATTTGATATCCACGCCTTTCGACATGGCCTCCAGGCATTTACCGGCTAACGCCGGTAACACGGAACGTGAGATCACGTTCTCAACATTACGGGCGCCGGTATCAGGGTCTTTGCAACGCTCGGTAAGTTCGTCAATCAGATTCTGTTCATACTCAAACGCGGCGTTATAACGCTCTTTAATGCGGCGCTCGATTTTCGCCAGATTGATTTTAACGATTTCGGTCAGTACCTCACGATTCAGCGGGAAGTAAGGCACGATGGTGGTACGGCCAAGAAATGCCGGGCGGAAATGTTCCAGCAGTTCCGGGCGAATAGTTTCCAGCAGCTCTTTGGCTGGCGGAACGTCGCCGGATAAACAGATATCCGCGATCTGGCCGGAACAGGCATTGGACGTCATGATGATAATAGTATTGCGGAAATCAATATCCCGCCCTTCGCCGTCTTTAATGGTGCCTTTATCAAACAGGTTATAAAACACATCCTGAATACCGGGATGCGCTTTTTCCATTTCATCCAGCAGCACCACGCTGTATGGATTACGACGCACGGCTTCAGTCAGAATGCCGCCTTCGCCATAGCCAACGTAACCAGCCGATGCTCCCAGCAGCATGGAAATTTTATGTTCTTCTTTAAATTCCGACATATTGATGGTGACCAGATTCTGTTCACCACCATAAAGTTTATCGGCCAATGCCAGCGCCGTTTCGGTTTTACCGGTACCGGATGTTCCCACCAGCAGAAATACGCCTACCGGTTTACGCGGGTCCATTAAACCTGCGCGGGAAGTACGGATCGCCTGAGCAATTTCTGCCATCGCGTGATCCTGACCAACCACCCGGTCCGCCAGATGTTTATCCAGTTCATTCACTGTCTGAATTTCATCGGCCACCATGCGCCCGACCGGAATGCCGGTCCAGTTTTCGACCACTTCAGCCACAGCCTGACTGTCGACATCCAGCGCAACCAGAGGGTTCTGCCCCTGCAATGCCTGCAACTGTTCAACTTTTTCAGCCAGCTCCTGCGGCCCTTTACCTTCCGCCCGGGCAGAGGTAATCGCAGCGATCAGCTCTTTTTCCTCTGCCCAGCGCGCTTCCAGTTCATCACGGGTCTGCTCAGCCTGAATCTTTTGCTCGCGATACTGGGCGAGCTTTTCTTCACAGCCGCCGACCAGTTTCTGTTCGTCTTCTAACAAAGCAATATTGGTATCGCATTGTTCAATGTCGCGCCGCGCACGCTCCAGCGCCGCCGGTACAGCACCCTGACTGAGAGCCACCCGGGCACAGGCAGTATCCAGCAGGCTGACAGCTTTATCCGGTAACTGACGGGCAGGAATATAACGGGCAGATAATTTAACGCAGGCTTCAACAGCCTCATCCAGAATACGTACTTTATGATGATCCGACAGCGTACCGGCGATGCCGCGCATCATATCAATGGCGGATACCACATCCGGCTCAGCAACATTCACTACCTGAAAACGCCGGGTCAGCGCCGGATCTTTTTCAAAATACTTTTTGTATTCGCTCCATGTGGTCGCCGCAATCGTACGGAACTCACCGCGCGCCAGCGCAGGCTTCAGCAGATTAGCTGCATCGCCTTTACCTTCCGCGCCACCGGCACCAATCAGTGTGTGTGCTTCATCAATAAAAACGATGGTCGGTTCAGGCGATTCCTTAACTTCCTGAATCACCGCTTTCAGACGCTTTTCAAATTCACCCTTTACGCTGGCACCGGCCTGCAACAGACCAAGATCGAGGGATAACAACTGAATTCCCTGCAGCGGCTCAGGTACATCACCGGATGCCAGACGCAACGCAAACCCTTCAACCACTGCCGTTTTACCCACACCCGGTTCACCGGTAAGAATCGGGTTGTTCTGACGACGACGCAGCAGAATATCAATCAATTGGCGGACTTCGGTGTCTCTTCCCAAAACCGGGTCAATTTCGCCCTGACTGGCGCGCTCGGTCATATTGATCGTATATTTTTTCAGAGAAGTGCTTTGCTCGCCCGGACGACCCGCCTGTACACCACCCGCCCCACCTGGCGCAGATTGATCAGTATCGAGTAACGCCGACTCCGTCGTTTTACCGACAATATTCAGCAGTGATGCGGAGGCTTTTTCACCGGACAGTGACGACAACTCAGGCATTGTGCCCGTGAGTTGCATACTGAGATTTTCATCCAGTAACGCCGCTGCAATTAAATGTCCCGATGTGACCTGTTTATGTCCGAATTCGACCGATGCCAGCATCCACGCCTGAGACGCCATCGTCACCAGACCCGGTGAAAGCGCCGGAGCACGGGTGTTTCCGGAACGGAAGTTATTAACAGCTTCAGCAGCCTGCTGAATTAAGCGGTCAGCGTTGATGTCATTGGCGCGTAACAGACTGAGTAAATCCGTGTGCGGTAACTCAAGAATCTTCTGCATCCAATGCTCAATTTCGACGTTGTAATGCCCCTGTGACATCGCCAGCGCCGCGGCTTCTTCCAGTGCATTCCGCAGTAATGGATTGAGTTTCTGAACGACGTTCTGCAACGTGAGATTTAACATAAACATTCCCTGTCATACGATTGCGCCAGACCTGCACAGCCGTTATAGTGAGTGCGGTCAGTTAATGTCAGTCATTGATAACAGAAGCGATGACTGGCAGCAAGGGAGGCTCTGAATAATTCGCAACATTTACTGTTACGGAATTCAGCAATCAGAGTAATGACAGGGAATTTCCATATCGTCGCTGTCTGCCAGTTAAATTAAGCCATAACCGCGTTGAAAATCACGCACAAAGTTATTGCAGAATGATGGCAGTTTTTCTCAATCAGTGATTACACATCGAAGCGTCCCGCTTACCTGAAACAAGCCCCAGAAAACAAACGGAAAGGTGATTTTTCACGGCTGAAAAATCTGCATTATCAGATTAGTGTTCAGGAATATTCCACAACATGAATGTTCACTGTAAACATCTGCAAATACAGTCATGCCCATGGAATCTCGCTGAGCCTCTGATTCAGAGAAAGTACGGATGAAAACCAGATATAAACTGCTGCTAATGCTGCCGCTGACAATCAGTTTCCAGGCCGGAGCAGAATCTGTCGACAACTACTTTGATAACAGCGAACCCATGCGTTATCAGCAGAATAATAATCTGCCACCAGAAGAACTCGACAACCGCTTCGACCGCGAACCCCGCCTGTATATTGAAGCCTTCGACACCAGTGCGCTGAATAAATCGGCGGAATATGGCATCAGCGACGAAGAAATCTTCAACCTCATTGAGAAAGACCGGAAAAGCAAAGGTAATACTTATACCGTAGCGCATCTCAATGATCTGATGGCCAAACTGACACGATATTACCGTGAGCATGGCCTGTTGCTGGCGCAGGTTTATATTCCGCAGCAGATGATCAAAGACAACACCGTCGTGCTCGGCTTTGCCGCCGGCGAAATCGGCGCGGTGAATATTAATGCCAACGAATTTTACAGTTCAGAAGTTGTGCGCCGTCCGTTCCGTAATCTGATCGGTAAACCGGTTGAGTCATCCAGCCTGGAAGCGGCCACCATGCAGGTGCGCAGTTACCCTGGGTATCAGGCTAAAACCACATTTTCGCCCGGCGAAAAACCGGGCAGCACGCAGATTACCGTCACCACACTGGAAGAAGACCGTGTCGCCGCCGTTTTCAATATTGATAACTACGGCAGCGATTACACAGGTAAATACCGTACCTCTCTGACCGGCTACATAAACAACCCAACCGGCAACGCCGACCAGCTGATTCTGGGTGGATTTATTACCCTGAACCCGACCAACTCGCTGTACGGCAATATTCTCTATCGACTGCCTCTGATGCCTGAACTGGCAGACAACGACAGCTATATGTCGATGTTCAATCCCCTGATCCGCAACGGCATGGTGCTGGATGCCGGTTACACACAGAATACCTATTCGGTTGGACAGGAACTGGAAGAACTGGATATCACCGGTGAAGCATCCACCCTGTTTGCCGGCATCACCAGCAACCTGAAGTTTACCAATCGCCAGCGCATCACCGGCACAGTGCGGCTGAACACCAAAACCGCAAAAACCGTGCAGAACGATAACACCCTCGCCGAAGACAAACTGACCACGCTGGAATTAAGTACCGCCTGGACCTTCCGCGATTACTATTTATCCGACCGCCCGGCGGCAACCAGCCTGTCTTTTGCTTATTATCAGGGGCTGGCAGGATTTCTTGGTGCGATGAGTGACGGCGACGCCAACAGCCGCTCCAATGCCAGCGGTGATTTTGCTCCGGCCGGCTTCAGCAAATTCGAAATCAATATGAAGCGCCAGCAGCCAATTGATACCAACGAAGCAACGCTTGCTCTGCGCATCGTACAGACCGGCGACATGCTCACTCCCATTGAACAAACGCCCATTGGCGGCCCTTACGCAGTGCGTGGCTATCAGACCGGTGATTTCAACGCCGACAGCGCCATCATACTTAATGCGGAATACGCCGGTTATTCAAACTCCAAACTGTCGCTGCCCATCGACAACCTGAAAGCCGGTCTGTTTATTGATTACGCTGCAGGCTGGCGCAACGATGCGCTGGCCAACGAAAGCGAAGCGGCCCACATGCTGGCGGCCGGTTGGTTCGCCGAATTTATCAAAGAAAAGAAATTTAATGCACGGCTGTTTATGGGGATTCCCCTCACGCAGCTTGAACCCGCAGATGGCTCAAGTTTCCAGCTGTACTTTACCCTGCAAAGGAGGTTCTGACCGATGGATCTCAGATACTCTGCGAACAAAATTCTCTCCGTTACTCTGGTCGTTAATCTGACCGGGCTGCCAGCCATGAGCTGGGCATTACCAGGCAATGGTCAGGTACAGAGCGGCAACATCAATATTGGCAACAGCGGTAATGTCACCACCATTGATCAGACCACTCAGTACGGTGCCATCAATTGGGATTCATTTAATATTGGTGCCGGTGAAAGCGTTATTTTCAACCAACCGGGCAGCAGCTCAGTAACGCTGAACAATATTCTCGATGCCAACCCGTCAGCCATTATGGGCAGCATCAGCGCCAATGGTCAGGTGTTCCTCAGCAACCCTAACGGTTTTATTTTTGGCGCTGGCAGCAGCGTTAATGTTGGCTCCCTGATGGCAACGACCGCCATCATCGACAGCTTTGATGCCAATACCGGTGCGATAGTATTTTCCGGTAATGGCAGCGGCACTATTCACGCCATGGGCGATATCGAAGCCAGTGATGGTTATATTGGTTTTTTCGCTCCGGAAATTATTAACTCCGGCTCCCTGCAGGCCGACGCTGGCAGCATTGCCCTTTCTACCGAAACCAATGGCACCCTCTACCTGCCAGGCTTTGCCGGTGTCGGTTTTAATATCGACGATCTGTCTTCCACCGATGCACGCAGCATTACCCATGAAGGTGAAATTTCTGCCGATGGTGGCCAGATTATTATCAGCAGCGATGCCTACGATTCCGCCCTGCAATCGGCCATCAACACCACAGGTATGATCGATGTTTCTATCTCCGGCAATGGAGATGGCGGCAATATTCAGATCCTGGCAGCCAATGGTTCCATCGAACAAAGCGGCGTAATCCAGGCTAATGCAGGCAGCAATGGCGACGGCGGTGAAATCCTGATCATCGCCGAGCAGAACCTGAAAAGCTCTGGCCAACTGCAGGCCAAAGGTGGAACGGTTTCCGGCGATGGCGGTTTTATTGAAACCTCTGCACACGTCGCAGACATTAATCAGGTACGGGTAGACACCCGTGCTGCCAACGGCGAAACGGGTACCTGGCTGATCGATCCGGATCACTACGTGATTAACGACAGTGGCAGCGGCAGCGCCGCCGATACGTCATATATGTCGACGTCATCCATTGCCACCAACCTGGGAACCACGGATGTTGATGTCGTCAGCGACGTCAGCATAACCGTTGAAGACGCCATTAATTACAGCGGCGCAAATGCCGGCACACTGACGTTACAGTCTGGCGCAGTCAACATTAACGCCGACATTAACCTGGGTGAAAACGGCATTCTCGACGTACTGGCTAACAGCGTAAGCGTGGATGCCAGCGAGGGTAACAACATCGCGGTGACCGCATCTCAGGTAAGCTTTAATAACAGTGACCCGGCAACAGTGATCAACACCACACTGGGCAGCAACCTGACATTTAATATCGCTGACAGCTTCGACCTGAGTGATACCAATATTCTCGGTCAGGGCAGCTTCAGTCTTACCATCAATAGTCAGGGCAGCAACATTGCCACCGGAACTATGGGTCAGACCCGAGACCTGCAGTCACTGACCGTGAGTGGTGTTGATACTTTGAACCTGACAGCCAACCTGCAGACGTTCAGCGGTGGTATCGATATTGAAGCCGGCACCATCAATATCAACAATACCATTGAATTATCGGACTCCACCGGCGACATTCGTCTGGCCGGGGATGTTGTTGGCAATGGCAACGATCTCACCATTGATACCACCTTCGGCAATATCGAGACCGATGCAATTTCAGGGGTAAATGATCTCACCATCGCCGCCAGTTCCGGCACCATGCAGATGAATGGCGATATCGCTATTACCGGCGCTCTGGATTTCAACGAAATGCCGGACATCGAGTCAACATCCGATCTGAACATCTCTGCCGATACGGTATTAATGGGTAACACCAGCATCAGTACCACTGGCGATCTGAGCATTACCAGCAATTCAGGTCTTGAGTCGATGCAACTGGGCAATACCGAAGCACAGACACTGACCATCACCGCCAGCGGCCTGGATCTGTTTGGCGACTTAACCGCAGACACCGGCATTGCCGGCAGCCTGGATCTTAGCGCAGCAGGTTTGGTTGAACTGCAGTCTGATGCCGTACTGACCGGGGATCTGCTGTACACCACCATTGAAAGCTCCGCCTCGGACCTGCACTCTCTGGCGATTAATTACGGTAATAACGACTTCACGCTGCAGAATATTGGCACAGCCATCGGCTTTGCCAGCTTCTCGCTGACCGGTAATGGCAATCTGACCATAGCCTCCGGTGGCATGCCAATTGTGCATGGCGCCCAGGGCATCAGCTTTCTCGGCAATCAGAATCTGCTGCTCAGCGAAGATTTCCTGATAGACACCAGTGCGTTTAACGGCGCTATTAACATTTCCGGCCTGACCATCAATGGGGAAAATGCACTGATTCTGAATGCAGGCTCGGGTGATATCAGCCTCGGAACATTGGGCAACGAAACCGCATTAACCGGGCTCACCACTACCACCACAGGGTCACTCAACCTGTATGGTGATCTGAATATTCTGGTCGATGCCCTCGACTTCAGCAGTGTCTCTTCCGTGATGCTGTTTAATGACATGGCATTCGGTAGCGCAGAAGCACCATTGGCATCCCTCAACTTTGGTGAAGCCACCATCGACGGTACCTTTAACCTGACCATCCACAGCACTGAATTTACCAGTGGTGCGATTGGCGAAAATATCGCCCTGCAGGACGTCACCCTGAACATGGCCGGCGCGGATTATAATCTCAGTCAGAATATCCGTGCCGCAGGTAACATCGACATTACTGCCAACCTTATTGAACAGAATGCCGACATTACCAGTTCAGGTGGTGATATCAGTCTGACCGCAGCAGCCGGTATTAACATGGCACCGACATCCACCATCAGTGCAACGCTGGGCGATGTCACACTGATCAGTGATACAGCCGATATTCAGCTGGCCAGAGTAACAGCACAGGACAGCATTAATGTGGAAGCAACGGCTGGCTCCATCCTCAATGCCATTGATGACTACAACTCAGATGATGACACCTCAATTAACCTCACGGCCAACGCCGTGAATCTGACCGCCGGTGTTGATATTGGCGAATCCATTGCGTCACCTATCGTGGTATCAGCGGGCCCTAACGGTACGATTTCTGCGGATGCTCCAGGCAGTATCTTTATTGCCAACATTGATAATGCCGCGACCAACTTCGACGCCCTGGTCAGCGACATCACCCGCATCAGTAACCGGGCTTCAGCAGACGCCATTAATCAGATCAATACACCAACCTATGAAATGGTGATTGGCGATGACGACTCACGGGTTTACAGCCCGGAATGGTACGCGGAAGACGATGATAACGAAGGCAGCAGCAGCCCGAGAATCTACCATGATCGTCGCGGCTGGCGTTTAGGAAATCCATAAAGCCGGAAGAGACTGGCTGCTCTGTACAAGAGCGGCCAGTGATTTGTAAGAGTTGAGCTGGGTGATTACTCGAAAGAGAGAACGTTTACCTGTAGGCCGGAAGATGTCCAGCCAACACTTACTTCCAAAGTATCCCCCGCAGTCAACTGCACACGATTAACATCTTCTCTATCGGCATAAAATTCCGCTTCTCTTCCATCAAAATCCCCGCCTTGAACAGCCCCACAAACGTGAAACGATGCCTTCCCTTCGATACTTACTAATGTTACGGACGTAACAACAAAGGATGCAAGGCTGGTTTTGTTATCTGCAGTCTCAATATCTTGTTGGGATGCCAAACCTAAAGTTAGCGGACCGGAAGCAAGGCTATCCCTTTCATTCTCTATCAGGTCATCTATGGACATGCCATATCCTTTTACCTTTTTGCTCAGCTCCACGTCAATTTCAGAATCAAGAACATCCGATGACACATAACGCACGACGACATAATCACCAACATCAAAGTTCAATTCAAAATTCCAATCAAGATACTCAAACTTCTTTTTCACTCCGCGATATAAAACGACCGCATTCACAAGAGGCTTATGATGATGCCTATTAGAAAACTCCATCTCAATAATTCTTCCTTTATCAACGGCATTATAAGGTTCACCACTCCTTCGCTTTGAGAAAATACGGTCGTTAAAAAGAATAAATATAGTCGTAAAAAACCAATATAAACCAATATAAAAACCATGAACGCCGAACGCTGGCAATAAGGAACCTAGCACTACCACTACAATTAAAGAAAATCATCTGCAACATAAAAACCCCCAACCATAACATCCTGTAAAAATAATATCCCGAATCAATCGACGAGACTAATTTCCCACTCAAAAATCCAGACCTAAGACCTAAAGCTCAAATAATACAGAATCATTTATATCCCCATTCCTATAGGCAACACCAATGGACTTGCCAGTTTCAAAAGAAATATAACTATAGTCCTTCGATTCAAACTCTAAAACAACATCAAACTGGAATACATTGACAGCCACCAGACACCCATCATTAGAAATTGAAACAACGCCACCTCCAGTCACATCCGGATATTTTCCAAATAACCGAGCATTTCTCGCCGACTTTTCGTATTGTAAAAAATCAAATGACTGGATAAATCTATGAACTACAAAAAATATAAATACAGAGAGTGCAATATAGTAAAAAATAGTAAACCTATCCGTAGAATACTGACTGCCCGCGGTAAAAAAACCCACAAAGAAATCCCACTCTATAAAGAATGGCAATAGCGGAAACAAGTAGAAAAGATAAACCAACAGTCTTATATACACAAAAATCTAAAATCCAACTTAAAATATGCCCTTCAAAAACTTAATTTGTTCATCTCCCGGACTTTCAGGGACCACAATCGGTAAGAGTCGCCCAATCGTTACACTACCAACCTGGGAAGGTTCAAGATCGGTAAAAACAGTTACTTCTTTCCCGTTGTGAGCACTACCCTGAACAACACCTTTTATCTCAAAGGCTTTAGCACCGGCATCCGGCCTGAAGTCGATTGAAGTAACTTTAAGATAGGCGTCGATGCCTGATACATCAGACTCGTTAGTCAGTTGTGAGCTTTGATTTGATAATTTCGATTCATTATGATCTGCAACCAAACCATCAAACATAGCCCTATCAACACGCCCTTTTTGATACCGAATTCTAACTCTATCTCCAATCTTAATGCTCGTCTTATACTCTGCGGGCTGATCCTTAAACCATCCTTCAACATCCATATAAGCTACATATAAATTTGTTAAGTTCCTGTTATTCACACGGGTATGAGACTCTTCCACCTTAAGCACTTTACCCTCAGTATATTCGTTAGCCACCAGATCAACGTACAAGCCCTTAATTAAAAAATAAAGAATAAATAAAATCACCAACTCACCCAAAAAGCCTAAGTATGGGTTAAAAAATTTATACTTATTCATATTATCAACAAAACTCATACGGCTATCCCACTGCCAGTCGGGAAAACCAACATCCCACAACTCACTTGCACCAAGAATAAAGGCGTATAGAAACGCAACAATCGGGATAATTCTAATCATTTTCTTCCAAAAAACCTTTTTATCTAAATAAAATCTGACATCCACCATTACCGAAGCGACACTGAAGAACACGCCCCGGCACAACCTCTCCGGCTTCCGACGGTTGCAGTTCCTGGTTGATACGAACCTCGTCACCACCAGATGATCCGGCCCGATATACGGTTCCTTTGATCTCATAAGTATTTGCACCCTTATCGAATCTGGGTGTAATACTCTCGATCTGTATCATTGCAGAAGCTGACGACGGATCCGCCTTAGGTTCCTGTCTTTCTTCGTTGCTTGACCGAGAATGATCTGATTTTCCGTATTGACGCTTAAGCTGTGCAGCTAATTCAGCCATCTCGGGATCATCTGAAGCATTAATAACGGTCGTACCGCCATCGAGTATCCTGGTATTTCCAGATTGCTTGTTCGAAAACGCCTGCTTCAGTATTTCCTCTACATTTGCTCCGCTAGCGTTTGCTTTGGAAGAAGTAAAGCTGCCAGAGGAAGGGTGGGATTCACCATCGGAATTTGAATTCTGCCAACTACCATCGCGGAGGGCGTCATAATCGACAACCACTTCCTCAGGATTTATAGGGTTATAACGTAGAGGAATCCGGCTACCGGGCGGAGCAATGTAATGCATATCGGGTTCTACCCGCTTAATTTCCTGAGTCTGATCCAGATAGGAAACATGCATATCGAGAAGCCATTGCTCGCCAATCTGCATATTGGATTGTCGCATAGCTGAAACAAGCCCAATTATTTTACTACTACAACGGCCATCCTTTTCTTCTTGTGAAATTTTTGCTTTCATATGGTATACCCAGAATACGAAAAAACTCGTCGGTATAACTGAAAATGCAATAATCTCTTCGACCTTTTCCCACTTATAACCAGTAGCAAACCGCCAAAGAAAGATCACTAATGCCATTACAGGAACAAATAGTCCCATAACCGTTATCTTTGTTTTACTCCAACCTGTGTAATACATATTGCCACCGATCTCCATGAAAAAATTCATTCCCCTAGAATTACAAAAATAAAGTTTCAACCTAAGGAAATAGTATAATCACCATTATCGTAGTGACACTGAAGAACACGCCCCGGCACAACCTCTCCAGCCAGAGACGGTTGTAATTCCTGGGTGATTCGAACCCTTTCACCACCAGACGAACCTGCGCGATATACTGTTCCTTTGATCTCGTAAACATTTGCACCCTTATCGAATCTGGGTGTAATACTCTCGATCTGTATCATTGCAGAAGCTGACGACGGATCTGCTTTAGCTTTCTGTCCTTCTTCTGTATCTGACCGGGACTGATCTGATTTGCCATACTGACGCTTAAGCTGTGCAACTAATTCAGCCACCTCCGGATCATCTGAAGCATTAATAACGGTAGTACCGCCATCAATGATCCTGGTATTACCGGATTGGCTACTGGAAAACGCCTGTTTCAGTATATCCTCAGCATTTACTCCTCCAGCGTTTCCATTGGAAGAAGTAAAACTGCCAGAGGATGGGTGGGATTCAGTGGCGGAGTCTGAATTCTGCCAATTACCATCGCGGAGGGCGTCATAATCGATAATCACCTCTTCAGGCTTTTTGGGGTTGTAACGTAAGGGAATCCTGCTACCTGGCGGAGCAATGTAATGCATATCGGGTTCTACCCGCTTAATTTCCTGAGTCTGATCCAGATAGGAAACATGCACATCGAGAAGCCACTGATCACCTATTTGAAGTTTAGATTGCCGCATAGAATCGACGCGCCCTACAACAGTGGAAGTACATCTCCCCCCCTTCCGATCATGTTTAATTTTGGCATTCATATGCGCAGCCCAATATGTGAGAAATGCTACGACAACAATAAGAAGTGAAGAAACATCACCAAAGCTTTTATATTCGCCTGAGTAAAAACCTTTTAACATGTAACCAATTATGAATATAGTAACTGGTAACCAAGTAAGACAAATTCTTGTTTTACTCCATCCCGTATAGAACATAAACTACCCTAACATTATCACTGTTGACGTAACTGAATAGAAATTATAAGTGGTGGTAGACGAAGTGGCTTTCTCTAATTTTACCTTACCATTCTCAATTGCAATTTTACCCTCCCATAATTTAGATACATTATCTACGGTAATACTTGCCCCGCCCTTTATATCAGAAGTAAGCGCAAGGGAATTTGACATTTTTATTCCAATAAATGTCTCAACGACCGTCCCTACCTCCGTCTTACTATCTGGATCGGTATTAACATCTGAAATTTGCCCGATCCTTGTCTTTTTAGTACTAGTAGCCAGTGATATCGTATTATTCTCACCAGCGGTCGTAATGTTCTCCGTGTAATTCCCAGTAAGATTAACGGTCTCGGAGTAATCGCCTAGCGTTTTTTTGACAGTCTCTTTTGAGCCAGTCACTGTCGTTTCTAAATCGCCTTTTATTTCAGTTTTAACATTACCAGTTATGCTTTTTTCAATAGCCCCATCATAAGTCTCAGTCGTATTACCCTTCCTCTGGAAGGTGTAGTCCCCATCATGGCCTTCGGAATGGACGCCTTCTATGTATTGGTATGTGTCACCAAAGTTCTGGGTAACCAGGGATTCATCAGGCCATTGCGATGGCAAGGAAGTACCTTTCTTACCATTTTTCGAGGCGTCTAAGCTGGCATTGTTTTCAACATAGCGTCCACCATAGTTAAAGGTCGAGTGAATACCACTCTGCTCTGCTCCCTGCGCCCATGTTGAATGCGTACCGGTTTGATAATAGTAAGTGTTTCCGAAATCTTTTCTGACAATTCCAGCCTTCCTTTCATCTTTAAGGCCATCATCAAATATACCGTGCGTTACTTTTTTCTCATCGTCGAGAATCTTTCCACTGAGATCATAAGACTGTTTCACATGCCATGGGTTTTGATCAGCAACAACATGATTCTCTTCAAACTTTGCGCCAAAGTTAAAGTCTGCATTTCGACCGTACTTGAAATTTGTACCAAGCACTCTTGTATATTCATCGCCATATCGCTCATAGATATGGTCGTACCCCGGTACATAGTTACTATTCTCTACATTGAGGGTTCCATCGGGATTTAACCGCGGAATCATATGCTGAGATGAATAGCTTTTAGCCTCATCAGGATCGATAACTGCACTTATATAGAGAGCCTGCTTAGATTTAAGCGCTTCCATATAGAGTGTCCCATCCGTCCGAATAGACGCATGATGAGGGCGTTCGTTATTAACCGGGTAACGCAGTGACTGTGAGTTTTCCAGTGCGCTTTCAATGTATGGCCGATCGGGGTTGCCGTCGACGAATGCGATCTGAACTTCAGTACCTGGGGTCAGTGGCATATCAAAGTGGTTGGTATGCGCAGTGTGGCTGGCGCGACGCATCCAGCAGGATACTTTAGGGTCTTCGCCTTTTAAGAAATCAAAGATAACCTGATAATGACCAGACGCATCGCGTTGTGCGATGCCGCTGTTTTCTTCTGCGGAATACACCCGTGCTGTGGTTGAGATTGCCCGGGGCTTATTGTCGCGTTCGTATTTAGGGCGGAATACGATTTCTTTTGGAATCGCGGTAAACGCGGCTTCGTAGTAGTTGCCGCCTTCGCCGTCATCTGCACGATGGCTGTTGTCCAGGTTGGATGCCTGGTGCTGCACGCTGGTGATCAGGATTTCTTCCTGGCCGCCATCCGGTGTGCTTACCAGCAGTGAGAAACCCGGCGCCAGGCAGGGAATGCCGGATGTTCCATGATATTTAACAGACTGGCACTGGTATTCGTCGAGACGAATTTTAGCAATGGTATCCGCCTCATCTTTGTCGTCACAGCCTTCGCTGACAAGGTGAACGCAGTTCTTTTCGTCAACCTCGCCGGCGGTGCCTTCAAAATGCAGGCTGGCCTGTTCCGGGTTGATCTCAGATACGATCACCCCAGCCGGTACGGCATGGAAGGATTTACGCAGTGTGCGTACGGTATTAAAGCTGGTGTTCTTATTATTGCTTAGATCCAGCTTAGCTTCAGCGATCAGGCCCGGCTCGCAATGCTCATCATCGGCGAAGACCATTTTGCCATTCTGGGTATGATCGAAGTAGTAATAGATACCCCAGTGACTGGCCAGTCGTGAGATAAATGAGAAGTTGGATTCAGCATACTGGCAGACAAAGGCCTTCTGCGGGTAGTCCGCTGTCAGGCTCATACCGTAATCGACCTGAAGGTCCTTGCTTAACTCTTCTTCCAGAATTTCATTTGCTTTCATCCCGACATAGATGTCGTAAGACAGATTGCGGGTCTGACGGGAGATCGTCGGCACCAGGCTTGCCCGGTAATATTTGTGGGTGGCGGAGCCGTGATATTCTTCTTCGATAGACTCCAGCATCCCGGTCACGCGGTAGTCGATCTCTTCTTCACCAACCGGGCCTGCGATATTGAGTGACGCGTTTTCTGTCAGGATGCCGATAAAGTCGATATCAGCAACATCTTCGAGCTTAACTTTCAACATCAGGTCGAATTTAAACAGTTTCGACAACTCTTCCCGGCCGCTGTAGTTCACCAGAGTGAACTGGCTTTGGTAACTGTCGGTCGAGAACGAAAAAAGAATATCTGCCATTTTACATTTCCTTTAGACCTGACTCAGCAGGTACAACTCCATTACACACTCAGCTCACATACCAGGAACTGATACTCCTATAGCAATACCCGCGGGTACGGACCTTATAAATCAGGCCATTTGATGCTTTCAATGCTCCACACATTTGTCTCTGTGGTATCGGTGTGCAGCAAATACTGCTTATTTCCATCGCCGTCGATGTAGTAAATCTTATTACCATCAATTGTCCAACCACCATGGCTGAAATCGCTCGCAGCCACAAGACTGTTACCAACACCAGACTCAGGAATACAGAAGGTATCCTGATCCTCGTCTGGTGTTGATTTATCAGCAGGGTAAATACAGTGATTTTCCGGATTATATGACCATGCATCTCCGGTCTGCTTTGAGCTACAGTTAACAACCGATGTAGAGTTATTAGTATCGTTGTAGCGTAAACAGCTTCCGCCCGGGGTTAACAGCGTAAATTGCAGAGGAATCCGCTTCACTAACAAGACATTATTGTATGAGACACTGATCACATCGACCGCGATCAAATTGTTATCATCTGTGGTATCGACGGCATAGACAGAAGAAACAGAATTATTGACAACCGTGGACGACAGCAGTTCTGTAGGAATCAGACTGTTATCGCGCCAGTATTCCAATATTTCATATGCAAGCTTATTATCTGCATTGTAACTAGCAAAATACCGTACAGCACTGGCCAGCTCTTTCACGGTCGGTAAACGATAGCCGTTATTAAAAGCCAGCAGATCCTTAAACTCCATCGGCGCTACAGGGTCGAGAGCAGCAGGGATCCAGATAAGTGTTTCGCTGCCCGTGGAGGTGTAACAAATTCGATTGATGGACGTCGTATCTACATTACCAGCAGTATAATTTGTATTACAACTTACCATATAATCAGAGCCAGCTGGCTGGCCCGAGCTGGACTCAGGCTCTTCAGGCGCTGGAGACCATGCCAGAACTTGTGGCGACAATGCAGACATGATCAACACACCAGCTACGCTAACACAGCGAAATGGACACCCTATCTTTCTGACTAACTGGTTCGCCATAAAATTCCCTTTTACTGACAGCTGTGTGTTGATCATCACTCTTCAAACTCTTTAATACAGGAACACAGCACCGGAGTTTGGCGCATCAGTATTCGTCATATCACCGTTAACTCCTCTGGCATCGCTGGATTCGAACGATGAAGAGATACCGACTGTCTTGCCATCGCGGGAAATTCTTACCCTTTTATTTGTATCCGAAACATTGATTACAGGTGACCGGATGTACGATCTATAAACCCATTCGCTCCCGGTATTTTCAAAAACATACGCTGAACCGATATCATGCTCAGAACTATAATATCTGGTGAAATCAGATTGAATCCCCCCAATCGAGTTAAAGTCCCGAACCGTTCCAACTGCTAACTTCTGACCGTCACCGCTAATTGAGATTGTATTTCCAAACGCTTGAGCGTTGTTCCTATTAGGAGCTTTTATGTAAGCATCCTGATGCCAAGTAGTGTCTCCAGATCGGGTGAAAATATAAGCTGCTCCTGAACCATTAGCCTCATTATCATCCTCACCCATGTTTATTTCAGCAGAAATACTATCTTCCAAATAAGCTCCGACAGCGAGAATCAGTCCATCATCATTAAAGGATACCGCACTACCAAAACCATCTGTCTCTTCTAAGTCCCTGTAATCCGGCTTCAGGTAGCTTATTTCATTCCAACTGCTGTCTGATCGCTCGTAAACAAATACGGCTCCACTGGAAGGCAGGTCCGTATTACTTTGATCGCCGTTACTTGCTGATGTGCTTGGGTCCCCTTCAGCACTAACAGCCAGAAGGCTTCCATCCGGCGTCAGGTCGATAGAGCGGCCAAAGTAAAACCTCTCTGCGATATATTCGGGTTTGAGGTACGCAGCCTGACTCCAGGTATTCGAACTAAGTTCAAACACATATACTGCCCCGGCCTGAGAGCCTACCGCATCCATATACTCACCAGTTGAATCGCGACGATCACGATAAGCACTGACGACTACGGTTGTTGCATCATCACTGATGTCGATATCTCCACCAAAATATTCCGTAGCTTCCGATCCCGTAAAGGCTGTTGCCGGACTCAGAATCGCGGTATTTTGCCAGCTGCCATTTTCATATTGATAGATATAGGCCTGACTGCCACCTGCTGC
>MDSZ01151233.1_pt1 | contig 47991 bp, 49 predicted proteins | sample 811201 | NCBI WGS metagenome assembly MDSZ01 (sample SAMN05326647, study PRJNA326480) | marine metagenome | isolation source: seawater | place: Indian Ocean: North | collected 2010 | reverse complement strand
GTGGACTCCCTTGACTCCCAACTTCTTAATTAATTGTTGGGTGGCACGCTTGCGCAGCCGGTTTATACGGACCTGTGGTCCCATTATTTTTTTACTCATAATATTCTCCTTTTGTTGAGTAAGGGTCAATGACCCGTGCTATCTTCACCAGCCGACTTATAGAATTTTGCGACTTTGTGGTAGGCGATAGCGACCTAAACTGTAATGTGGGGTGGCAGACTTTGACCGGTCTGCCAGCGGCTTAAACTACTCTGTCGTAGTTGTGGTTTCGCCAGTTGTGGTGGTGGTTTCCGTGACAGTGGCAGTCTCGGTCTCCGTGCCAGTTGTAGGCGTGGTGGATACTTCGACTGTTTCAGTCGGTGTTTCGGTCGTAGTGCCGGCGTCCGACACGGTGCTTGGATCGAGCGTGCAGGTTCCGTAGGTTGTAGCAACAACCAACGCGCCTCCTACAAGTGCGACTCGCACTTTCCAGCTCGCCAATAACGATTTTAACCATTCCATAACATTTCTCCTTCTTGTATAGAAAATTGCGGCACCCTATTTATATAGCCGGGGTGCCATCGGCGGCGTACAAACCTATTTACTTAGTAGACATCAACTCATCAAAGGCTCGGTCCACATCACTTGTGCCATTGCTGTATCTTGTGGTTTCCTTCGAGCGACTTTCGGCACTTCCATTGCCAGCGAGTTGTTCGTCTAAGATGGCGTCAATTTGCTCCGGAGTATGGCGCTCAAAAAGAGCGTCAATATCAGGCAGACTATCTAGGAGGGCAGGGATAGCTTCCGTGTCTTCCAGAAGCGCGGAAGTGTTCCGACGCATTTTAAGGTTTGTTTGTGGATACGCACCCGGTGCAGTGGGTTTCGTATATGTGAGAGAGATATCGGTACCCTCCATTGGGTCTGTGATATCTCCGTAGTCTGGGTCTAGAATATAGCCCAAAAGATTTTCGTAGGCGCGCTTTCCGTAACCATACACCTTGATTCCTTCGTCTTCGCGACCGCGAACAAGAACCGGTGAAAAGTAGCGAGCACGAACAAACAAGCTCTTTGCAAGCTTCTTGCTCTCGTCGTCATTCTGATCGACTCCTTCGCGCCAAAGCGAAGAAGCAAATTCACAAATTGGACAATGTTCTCCAAAGTTACGCTTAGGGCAAACAATCCCTCCGCGATGTTCACCTACATTGTAGTGGAAATATACCTCCTTTAGAGGATCTCCATCCGAAGTGGGCACGATTCGAATATCTTGATCGCCCTCATCCGGCTTGAACCAAACAGATTTCTCTCCGGTTCCCTCGCCGCGAAGTGCAGCAAGCTTTTGTCTCATTAGTTCCATATTGATTGACATATTTTCTCCTTGTTTTATGTCTAAAGTATATCAAGCATTCCTTGATATCTAATATAACACTCTTGCTCTATCATGTCAAGAGTCTTTTTTGACGCTCTGAACAGCATTGGTATATGCTACGCAGAACCCAAAGTCTCTACCGCTTGGAGTTTCATAAATCGCATATGATACTTTTCGAAAAGCATTTCTCGGCTTTTCTTTAAGGATATCTACGATCTTTCTATGAAGGGATCCGTCGGTTTCTAATTTTTCCTTATTTATACACAAATAATAACACACCTCGCGCTCCATGTCAAGGTCAAAAAACCATTTTTCTTTAATTCGCACGGGATCGATCATCCCTATCGAACGAATACGACTTGTTGGAGCAGGCGTACTCATCACTCCCACTTCAGGTTCGTTGTGATCGAAATAATTTAAATAATGCAACGTCGAGGCGATAGCCCCATTGAGACTATCATGAAACTTTTTAATTGGAACATTCCCTAGTGCTTCTTCTATGTTTTTGTTGCACATAATCGTTATAGAGTTAATGACTCCCGATCGAGCATACTCCTGTAGCACTCCAAAAGTGGCGTTCTCCATCAACTTGGGTGTTCCTGTTAAGAGTTCGGTATCCGGCTTAATATAAAAGAGATCGATCTTCTTGTCTTTGATTTGTTCCAAAATGCCCAAAGTATAGTTAGAGCTATAAGATGAGCCGATCACAAAAACTTGTACGCGGTCGTCTATTTTGTCAAAAAACTTGGATAAATTAGGTATATTTTGTTCATACTCTTCGGGAGAGTTAAACCGCTTAAGTTTCCTATTTTTACCAGAGCTTTTTTCTATTTTATCATTGAGTTTATACACATTATATTGCGTATATTCCTCAAATTTAGCAGCAATTTCTGAGGCGCCGTTGCCTATTCCCACAATTGATATCATATGTTTAATGTCTCTAAATCAAAATAATTTTTTCCGGCCTGTAAGTTTACCACAAAGGGAGCCAGTCGAGTATTGCTAAAAATATCTCTGATTTCTCCTATCAAATTGCGATCCGAATCGGCGAAATCTATAACTATCTCGTCGTGCACAATATGTGAAATAAATGAGTCTCTATCTGAAAGAAAATCATCGAGAGCGCAGGCGCGCTCCATAACGATATCAGATGTGGTACTTTGAATGAGATAATTTAGCGCCTTTCGGTGATCTACTTTAATCTTTCGATCGAAAATAGTCTCGATATGATCATCTTTATAGTATTTGTTGAGAATAGTTTCTCGATCGTAATAGTTTGTGCTAATTTGTGTTGAGTCCGGATTGTATAACCATGAAAAAAATAAGGTTTTAGCCTCTTCTCGCAGCAATGTGGGATCTTGAAATACGTGCGCTATATTCCATTCGTGAATATCTTCTAGTGGCTGCTGTTGGTGTGAGAGGGCTAGTAAAGTTCGCGCTTCGGCGGCGTTGTAATCTAGCGATAGAAACCAATCATTCTTAGGCTTGATTAAGCTTCTAAATTCCTTCTTCATTGTCAATATGGGAAAAGAATCTGGATGCGTAGACAGGCGACCGGTTACCGTTCCAAATAAATTATAGTCAATATATCGTGATCCACTTGTTATACGATCTGCTATTTTTCTATTTGCGGCGCTCAAAAAGAGAGATCTGCAGTCACGACTATCTAAGGTCAGTTCTTGATATTTTATTTTATGCAGAAGCTGCTGGCATCTCTGAAGGTGATCGTAATTAGGTGGCTTGGGGGTACCCTCTATCACTGCTTGCGTGATTTTATTTTTAAGTTCACAGAATCTAAGTAAAAAATCATGAGGAATCAACTCAAACAAGCAATGATCCCGCAAATTAATTTTTGCCAATTGAAATGATTTCTTAAATGCGCGTAGCTTTTTTGTAACCTCCTCAAACTCCTCAAGCAACTCAGAGGGACACGATTCGCGCAAAGACCCCCCATTCGCATAAAGATAACCATATTCAATTTTCTGATCTCGAAGGGAACCTGAATATGTCCATGTGTGCGTTAGATCTTCGGGAAACTCATCAAAATATAGTTTGCCGGATGCGTACACTCCGACACATTCTTGCTTATCATCTAATGTTTGAAATATCATTTGCCACTTAGTAGGATTTTTTGTCGCCTTTCACTAATATAACTTAAAGAGCCGCGATAGTCAAACGTTTTGTTCACGATTCTTTCAAAAACATCTAAAGCTTCCGCCATGTCAAACCGAGCAATCTCAATACAATCATCTACCAAGTGTATCTTTTCCTGATCAGAAAATGGAGACTCTTCTTCAAAGAATCTTATCCGAGCATACAAATTAAAAAAATAATAATCATCATATTTTTTACTCAAAGTATCAAAGGTGTATGGAAACCTTCTACGTTGTCTTATCATGCTTCCCCCATTGGCGCATGGCATGGCTTCATAGACCACAGGCTCTGTTGCCTCATTATATAACTGGAGCATGTATGCTTTAAAGCTTTGTAGGTAATCTGTGTGTGCACCTTTGTATCCATGCTTTAGAATCATATCCGTATTATTAAATCCATAATTCTTAGCATAATCAAGCATAAGGGGGCTACCTATATCCGCAACGATGCGCCATGGCACTAGTTGATCTACCATAAATCCATATTCTTCGCAGGCATTTAGAAAATATTCCCAGTTTAAGCTATTGGTGAAAAAATTTATTTTATCATCATCATTTGTTGGTTTAAGATCGGCGATTTCGATAACTAGTCCCGATACACTCATCGGGCAATATGTACTTTTCATATAAGCGGACAATGTAAAAGGATGCTTGCGTGCTCCGGATTCAAGCATTGGCATCACTTTTGCTACAAGCTGCTCAAAATTTAAGATGTTATCCTTGTCTGCTCTTAAATTTTCAGACATGGCACTTATATAGTCTTGAATATGTTGCCCATAGAGGGTACGAGGGCTTTCGTATGCTTTATACACTTTCAACGTACTGAGGAATCTTTCATTTTGAGAAATTGTATTTGCCATCAAGCACTTATCAAACTGTTCTTTCATCTTATTGAAAGCCTCTACAACAAAATTTATTGCCTGTAGGGGCGGGGCGTCATTTTCTGCCGTCACGCCGACTAATTCTGCCATATAATTTTGATGCACGATGGGAACATAGTGGCGCGAGACGCGTCCATACAATTGTTTTTCTGCGAAGTTGAAATCTACGAGACTCTTATAAGAAGGATTGTGTACAGCTGTTTTATAGATCATCCTCTTATCAAAGAACTCTTTGGCAGTCTCGCTGTTGTTTTTTACATAAAAAATAGACATTTAATTTCTCTCCTCCGTTAAATTAATTACTTTCATCTTTACAATTCGCTTTCTTCGAGATCTGCCGGCTCATCTACGGGTGGCGCCTCCGATTCTCCCAAATCTTCATTCCATTCTGTTAATGGTGCGCTGCTTTTGTCTGCATTTGCTTCACGGGAGCTGTTGGCGCCAGTTGTGCATTTCTTAGGTCTCTCGGTGTCTTCATCAACATCAGGCGAGGTATTTAATCCATCATCGGTTTTTTCAATTTCCTGTACCCAGCGCGCCGTAATCGTCGTGTCTGCCCGTCCTGGCCCGAATGTATGAGACGAGCGAATTATCATAAAATAGCCACCAATTCCATAATCGGTTAGATTTTTTAAATCAAACTGATCGCCTTGAGTGCCCTGTTGGGCGGTTGCCTGCGTGTCGTAGTCCATATTTGGGGCAAACCCAAGCGGGTTCACAAAGATATAGGTGCCCGGATAGGCGCTTACATTTGAAAAACAATCGATATCAACATTATAAACTTCTCTCAGTTGCTCCAGACCGTCATATCCCCCTTGCTCGAATCTGACCTCTTTCAATCCCGGTATTTCAGTTCTGCTTAATTTAATATTCTTCACGATCCCTCGATCTTTACCAATTCTGTAGTGGAAAACTCCAGACTTAGCATCTGTTTTTTCATTCCCATCCATAACGCGAACTGGCTGGGCGCGACCAGCATAGTATACTAAATAATCATTTTCTGCGTCCGCACGATGAACCTTGTCAATGTCTCGGAAACCAGCCACATTGAGTATCGGATTTCCATCTCCCCCTGCTGCTCTAATGTTTAATTTTCTGCAATCGGGTCCATATTTATCTGATTCGGCTGTTAGAGCCCCCTTTGCTTGATTCTGTCGAAACAGTTTTCTGGAGATGGTGTCCATAGTTTGTCCCGGCAATTGCTTGTAGTCAGTAATCGTTGATTGGGATATTCTTACTCTTTGTTTCATGCCCGGCATCTTATTAAAGCACGTATCATCATTTAAAAATGTTCGGATGTATACATTAAAAAAATCATTTAGAAAATTTGGGAGAGGATAAAAAACCTGATCTGCCTTAAGAGTTTTTTCGGTTAAAAATTCCATGAAATACTTTAAAGACACAGGCAGATCTCCTAAATTTACAAATTTGCTATTAGAAGCATTCTTGGGATCCACAATCTCCACAGGACCAAGGAGCACTCGTAGGCGTCTATAATTTTCCTCAAGTCTTTTGTACCCCTCCAGAGTCTCGCTATAAATTGCAGATCCGGGTACCCCCTCTTTGGCTCCTTCTTTGGCGATTTCTGGAAGGATCGTAGTGTGGGCGGCATGTAAATTGAGTCCGATACCTTCCATTATGACATCTATTAGGTCACTTACAAAGAAAAAGATAACCGGATATTTATCGGGACTTCCTGAGATCTGCGTTGTAAACCCAGATGCCATGCTGCCGGGAGGTGTTTGTCCAGTACTGCTGCTTGTAGCTTCTTTCGCGTTTTCTTTAAACTGATCGGCTTGGGGTGTTTCATCAGCAATGGTATTTATATCCCATCCCACTGATTTTGGAGCAGCCCACGGTCCTTCTGATTGAATTTTAGAAAGTGCAGACCTGTCGATTGAAATATAACGAATTTTATTTTTTTCAGTGAGAGTGCGCACGATCCAATTGAGGGCTGCGGCTTTATCCTTGACTATTTGTGCTTTATCATTCTTTCGCAATTCTGCCACCTCGGATGACTTACATTCTTCAGAAAGTGCATCATATTTTAACTTTCTAGCTAGCATGTTTTTCATAACAAGGGGATCGCTGAAAATCGTGTAAACTGGTTGATTATAAAAATCTTCAACAAAGGCAAAATATTCAATATTGAACGTCACTCTTCCCATATCGTCAAAATCAAAATTATGAATCACCGGTGTAAGATTTAGCGTAACAAAAGAATTCTGCAGACCGCTTCGTGTACGAGAACTAGAGATGCCAGTTTTGCCGGCCGGCATTTGCCATCCCACAATAGCCTTGAGTCTAAAATCAAGCTTAGCTAAGTTGTTGCCTCGCTGCTCTTCTTTGGGATCTAATTTATTAGCAGATCTCCTCAGTCCTTTGCCGCCGGTTTTGAGGGCTAAATCTAAATAATTGTAAGTACTTCCATCTCCCACATCGCGAGGCTGCGATAATTCATCAAATGTATTGGCGAAAATAGACAAGGTTGCTGTAATGCTCTTTTTCACCGCAAATGGATTGTTTCCCTCATAAGTAAAATTGAAGCTTTTGATACCGGCGCCGGCGCCGCGCTTTCGCTTGTTTTCTAAAACCTTTTCTGCCGTTCCCTTATGATTCCGAATAACATTTTTAAAATGAGAATCAAATTTAATCGGAATGTTTACTTCTTCTCCCTTCGCATTCCGAACCACCTTGTAAAGTTGAATTTTTGGCTGTAGGGATGAGATTTCCTCTGTCGTCATGTTGAGTAAATCCACTTGGGATCCATATTGAGTAAGTCGATTCAGAAATCCAAATGGCTCGTCTCCCGCCATGAGGCTATAATTCTGATCGCCGCCCAATTTGTTTCCCCCATATGGGATGGGCTTAGTTTCTGTTTTATCGATCGTCGTTGACTTCTTTTGTAGAATGGTGTGAAGGAAAGCTAACAAAAAACACTGTTCTTTAACCTCTATGATGTTGGCAGTTGAGCCGGCGCCCGCGGAAGCTGCTGCGGCGCCCGCAGATGCTGCGGATGCTTTTAGCTTTTCCATAGTTGCTCTTTCTGCTTCTGCTGCAGCTTCTGCTGCTGCTTCTTCAAGTTCAGCTTGAGTGCTCGCTACGGCTGACTCATCAGCTTCGGATAAATTTTCATTTTCCCACTGCTCGTCTGCCCTTAATTTCTCCACCAGAAAACGTTGATAGGTTTCTTTTGCAATATCCATGACAGATGATGCAGTAAACTTGCTTACTAATTCCTCATCAGACAAAGCAGAGGCTTCGCCCTCTGCGCCCACGTAGGTTTCGGTAGCGCGGATTTCATTCCAGCCCCCATTGAGGATTGCGGCTGCATTTCCATAGTAAGGGTCTTCTCCATCGGCAGCATTGGAAGAAAACAGTTCGTTCGCTTTTTCTTCCCCTCCTTCGTTATTGTACCACTTAGTTTTACTATCGTTAGCGTATAGTGATTCGAGCGCTTGTGTATATAAAGTAGCTAAATTTTCTCTATCGGATTCGGTTAGGTCTTCAGCTTTTTTATCTACAAATTTAAAATCAAAATTACGAGACATTTCATACTCCTAGAATTTCTAGGGTCGCTTGTAGGTTTACGGGAATTTGAATTACCATTCCCGGCTTTAGGTGTGCTTCAGTAGGAGAAGCATTATACCATGCTATTACCCACCAATACCTCACATCTCCATAATATTGACTAGCTAGATTATAAAATCGATCGCCATATTTCCAAATATGAGTATCTACCACCAAGGAGGCGCGCGCTGATGGACTTGGGTTGTAGAGTTTGGGTGTGGCGTATTGCACTATGTTTCTCACGTGACGTTTCTTTCTCAGGAAACTGTAATAGTCACTGTTGTTGGAGAGTTTTTGTGTTTTAGTATATCTAGATGGCATTTTTCATTCCTTGTTATGGTAATTCGATATCCATTCCCATATTAAATGGATCGAGCATTTTGTTACCGGATCTGGCTACTGCAGATCCAAAAGCTTTGGATTCAGCAAGGTGGTTATCCCACGCTTCTCCTTTTATGTTGGAGACATCCGTTCCCATTTGATCGGCAAGATTCTGTTTTATAATTTGGGCTTGAGCCTCATCACTAATAGCCTGATTACCAGTCTGATCATTTTCTGGGGTGCCGGCGCCGGGGGTTTGATCATTAGACCCATTTGCTGCGGCTATGATGGCGCCATTATCGGGAGGTTCCGAGCTATTATCCCCAAGAGTAACACCATATGGAAAAAGAGGGCTAATAGCATCGCCTTTTTGATCAAATCCTATGGTGCTTTCATGAATCGGCGAAAATTCCATGTTGATTTCAATCATTTTTGGCAAAATGGTGTTAGGGGCTTTTTCGACGGTACCGGCGGCATTATTTTCTAAATTATGATTTACAGCAATCGAGTTTATAACGCCCAGCAACCCTTGTTTGGGATCATTAACGCTTTGATACTGATTAAATAAATCGTCTAAGGGCACATTCGTTTTGGGAGCGTTGCCTGAACTATCTTGCAATAGATTCATAACCTTGATTCTCACAAGAGGAGATTGTGCTATTGTAGTGGCTGATCCTGCTTCCACATAGCTGGGATATAAAAATTGGGTTAACGTTTGAACTTTTCCTAAATTTTCATATGACTCACTTTGTGTTGAGGCTGGAACTTTAAGTGCTAAAGATATTCTCCGCTCTGTCTGTCTAAACATATAAATCGGATCTGTTCTACCAAAGACTGCCTCGCGTGCCCAATCAGAACTATAAGTTTCATTAAAAGCAGTGATAAAGGCTTTAAAATATATCGCGGTATCGCTCGGTATATGATAAACAGAAACCACCATCTGCGCCATATTTGCATATGCGTCGGTGATGTCGTAATATGGCTTTTTAAAAGCTTTATCTACTAAATTACCTTCTTTATCTTTTCCTTGATAGGATTCCCGGGTATATTTTTCGGACCATGAATATTTCGTTGCTTTAGTTTTCATATATTAAAATCCTTTATCATTTACGTACATAGCCCGTTACAGCAGAAAATCCTGCCGCCTGTCCTATGGTGCCAATCATTTCTTCTCTTACCACGGCGCCGTCCATCATGATTTGCACCACAACTGGCTGTTGGTTCTGGGCATTGGCGCCAGTGGTGCCTGCCATTCCGGGGGGTGGTGTCTCACCATACATCACTTCGCGAGCTTTCGCAATCGCAGCAGACATTGTCTGTTGTTGGCTTATGATGTTTTGTTGAATTTGTGAAATTTGAGTTTCTGCTCGAACGAAAGGGGCAGTCATGGCTTGAAAAAGAGGCTCCTCAGCCAACGTAATGCCCTCTAAAACATTTTTAGCAAAATTCGACAATGAGTTAGCTTTGAGATCGGCGGCTCCCTTATCTACACCACTGGTAAGGCTCTCTCCGAGTCCGGTACCGGTTTTCTTCATCTGGGCTTCCATGTGTTTTTGATGAGCGGCATCTCCGGCTAATAACTCAGCAGGGTCTACACCTTTGCGCGTGCGGAGAAGCATCGCTTTTTGAATTTCAACTTGTCGCTTGCGTAATTTATCGGAAACGCCCTGCTCTTTGGTGCTGAGATCTACGTATCCTTCATCAGATTTTCCTAATCCGATCATTTTCATCAAACCTTGCCAGCTTTCTGCGAGTCCTTGAAGTCCTCCGCCGACAGTAGCTGAAAATGTTTCCCAAGTGCTGGCGCCGCGCTCAACCGCATCATTGTATCCCTTTACTGCTCCCGTGCCAATGGTCCACGCATCCCAAACAAGAGCTAGCGGTCCAGCAACTTTAGCCACCGCCGGCGCCGCCTTGCCGATATTACCTAACACCCTTGAGGCTTTGGGGGATTTTTTTATAATTTCTCCGAAGAATTGACCCACACCGCTATTTTTAATTTGCTGCCCTAGTTGGACTGCTTGTTTATCCATCGTTGTGAAACCCTTTTTCGTTGCTTCCCACGCTCCTTTGGAGCCAGTCTTCATGCTATTCCAAAGCTTGGTAAAGCGACCAGTTTTGGTTGCTGAGTCGGCAGCCGTGGATGCAGCGTTTGCTGCGTCTCTGGCTTTCTTCCATTCTGGAGTGACTTGCTTGAGTTGTGTTAGTGATTCCTGTGCTCGTTTTGCTTGTTTTGCTTTGCGTGCTGCTTCGGCGGCGTCAGCTGCATCCTTCGCTCTTTTGGCGCGCTCAGCGGCAGATCCACCCGTAATGACTACATCTTTGGCTGCTTTTCCAGCTCTTGCAGCGTCGGCGCCGCCTTTGGCGCCGGTGGCAGTTTTACCGAGTGCATCCGCAATCTTTGCAACATCTCCCATTTGTTTCCATTTTTTGTAGAATAACATTGCCTTAAACCCGGTACCGGCGGCGAAGATGGCGCCAAAGGCGTAGGCGATCGTGTCAAGATTTCTGGCGAGACCGCCGGCTGTGTTGAGAATTGTCTTAAAATTCTCTTCCTTGGCTAGCCATTTAATTATGGACTGAATGCCCTTAAACATCTCTTGGATGTCATCTTTACCGGTGCCTTGAAGCCAGTTCATAAGTGTCTTAAACATATCCATGGCTTCTTTCATTTCCGGTACCATGGCCATAAACACGGTTTTTAGTTCTTCTTGGACTGATTGCCATTGGCGCGCCTTTTTAGCTTGCTCGATATACGAATCTGCATTCTTGCCCATGTTTTCATCTAATAATTCATAATTACCCGACATCATAAGAGCCAATTCGCCAACATCCTTAAGACCGGCAGCTTTAGCCATATATATGCGCTGATAATAGCCCATGTCTTTAAAAGAACCTGCTGTCGATTGTATAGAGTCTCGAATCATGTCAAATCGTGCGCGAGGATCGGTTTCCATCATTAGATCCATCGCATTTACAAAGTTTCCGCCGAGGGCGGCGTTAAGCGTTCCTGCTTGTTCTGCGGCGCCTTCGAATGTGTCGAATTTTTCAGTAATTGCCAGCAACCGCTGAATATCGATTCCTGTGATCTTTGATGTTTCGGAGAGCCTCTTAAACGTTGCAACTCCATCACCACCAAACTTGGTTAATTCGCCGCCAGATGCTGCGAAAGCACTAGTAAGCTGCCCGATGTCTGTTCCAATGTTTTGTGCGTGTGCTGTCAGGTTGCGCATCATTGCGGCTGCATCGTCAGCATGCACTCCCATTCCTTTTGTCGCCATTTGAACACTGCCAGCAAAACTATCATATGAGACACCTAAGCGACTCAACATTTGCGCATTTGATGCCATATCTGCTGCGGTTTGTTTGTTAATCAATGTGAAGTCTGTGAATCCGCGGTATAATGCCGTAGCAGCTTCTGCCAATAATTCAAACTCATGTGTGTACTGTCGGACATCGGGAATTCCAGCCGAAATAGTGTCGGCTAGCTCTCGGCTCATCCCCGTAGCTTGTTGCATTGCGCGAGTAGTGTTTTCGTATCCGTAACTTACTTTAAATATAGCCGTGGCTAAGTCGACCATGATCTGGAGCACGGATATAAGTACATTGCCTGAGAGTGCCGTGAGAAATTTGGCTATAGACTCAAGCCCTATTTTTCCTCCGGCAGCTAGCCCCTTAGCAGCCTTTGCCGCCTTCCCCATTCCGGATGCTATTTTCCCAACATCAACAACTCCGCCGCGTGTAACTCTCATGGCGCCGGCTAAAGATTTAGCCAAGTCTTCGGTTGCTTGGGCGCCCTCTCTGCGGGCATCCGCCATCTCTTTTTCGGCTTCGAGGCTTTCTTTGAGTACTTCTACTTTCTTTCTTTGGTTTTCTAAATCTTCATGTCCCGAAGCTATCATTTTTCTGAGAGTTTCTAGCTCTATGGCTAATATCTCTCTTCGATTTTTGGCATGCATTGCTGCCGCCTCTTCTTTAACGACCCGATCTTTTGTCTTTTCTAAGATCTTTGCTAGTTCTTCATTTTCTAGCTCTAAATCTTCAACTGATCGACCTGAACTTTCGTCCATAGCCAACCTAAGCTGTTTTTTTAACTTTTCGTTTTCTTTTTTTAAATCATCGTAAGTTGCCACTAGAAAAAAGCCCCTTTATCTTCAATATTAAATAGTTTGAAACCAAAAAAGGCAAGACTACTCGGTCTCGCCTAGTTGCCCCATAAGATGGGGTGGCAAATCGGGGGCATTGTATGGTGTCAGTTCGGTACCGCCTGAAGGCTTAGATGCCTCTTCCATAGCAGTATTTTCAGCTTCAATCTGCTGGGATAGCCTGTTGGTAAACCAAGTGCGCAGCCCTACGGGTAAATTATAGGCTTCAGAAAAGGACCAGCCGCCGGCGTATTTTAGGAAAAAGAACTGTTCGTATACATTTTCCATGTACTCATCACTCAGGCCAAAAAAAGTCCGCGGAGAGCGGAACCTCCATATCCTGCTCGTAGGTGCACTCATCACATTCAAAAGTTTGAGTCATATCGATATTGGGCATTGCCATGCGATATACCGATCGGAGATGTCGAGAGTCAGCAGAGGGGATATTTTCGACGAGATAACGAATCATCTCTAAGTCTTCAGACCCATTGACGGCAACAATCATCCCTTCAAGTTGGCGGGTGATGTTTCTTTCTTGTTTCTTTTTACGATCGCGTTCCGTAAGATTAGAAATCTTCTGTTCATCGTAACCGTTTAAAAGCTTAAAAGTAACTTCAGCTTTGGAGCGAGGAAGTACCGTAGTGAACGTGCAATCGTCATTTTCTACAACGTTAAACTCTTCCCAGCCAGCAGATGCGCGAATTTCAAGTTCATCTAAATCGAAATTATGGTGCTGATTGTGACCACAAGCTGGGCAACTAACCTCAGTCGTGTATATGTTTCCGTATGCAGAAACGCGAGTAGCAATCACTAGCGCATTCTTATCGCCTAAAATGAGAGTTTGAGGATCGATGCTCTTATCACAGATCAGTCTCCTAATGACTCTATCCAAAGCCACTCCCTTCTTGAGAAGCGTCCGTGACGTTAGGATATCCTCTTCTTTGGCTGTCATTTGCCTGATTTCTATAGTCTCTTGACCGTGCAGGGGATGACCCTCTGGGTAAAAACGCCCTTTAGACGGCAAGTCTACGAATTCTGTAGGAACCACGAACGAAAATGCTGGTGGATCTTCGATGGTTTCTGGTGCGGTCATTTGTTGGACTGGAGCACCGGTATTATCGGGTTTTGATTGGCCGCCCGTACGACCTTTATTTCTTGACAATTCACACCTCGTTATTAGTCATATGTAAATATTATATTATACTTTTTCAAAATTTGTAGAAATTATTTCTAGCTAGCTTCGGTAATGTCGAAGAAGTTCTTATCGCCAGAAGACTCAGTGTGAGCACTACCATTCGTAAGCGGTGTGGAGCACGTTGCCCAGTCATATTGGAGCGTCAAGTCTAACGTTGTAAGATCATCGCTACCATACTCTAAAGTACCAAATTTTGCTTCGGTGATAAATGCGGACCGAAGTGTCCACGACTCAATAGCTTTACCTTCGCCGTCAAGCTGCTCAATCGTGACATCTCCCAGTGCACCAACAGCGCTTCCCTTGGTCATGGTGGAGAGCTTTCCTTGGTTTGCTGGCGGCTTATATCCAGAGCGCTGAACAATGCTCGCGACGGTTGCGGTTGCATCCGGCTCAGTAGGATCAACCAATTGCAGCGCAACTGATTGCCACTTTACGGCACCCGGATAATAAAAAGTGTGATTCAGGTATTGATGTTCTGTAGTTTCAATTGTGAAGGAGGGCTTATCACAAGTTTTTGCCCACCAAATCATACCACCATCAACGCTCGATATAGAAACCTTAAATCTAAAATTTCTTTTGGGGTCTCTAGTGCCCTTTGATACGTTACTCCAAAATGCCATGGAATGAGTTCTCCTTTTGTCTATTTTTAATTAGTTGTAAGTTATGAAATAGCCCCAAAACTTGGAATTATTCATTAGTCCTCAAAAGAGGCGCCTGCAGAGGTTATCACAAAGTCAATTGCGATGTATTCAATTGCCCGGGCTGGTTTAACCATGATCTTCGCATACATGATGTTCTGATCTACCAAATCGGGCGTTGTGGTTGTTTCATCCAAAATGAGCTTGTAATCAGTGATTCCATAATTACTCATCGTCTGAGCAAGGAACGGCTCCACAAGTGCTTTAAACTTCAACCACGTATCTGGTATGTTTTGTTCAAACAGTACCTGTGTCGCTAGGATTGAAATCTGCTTCTTCATGAAGATTACAAGTCGACGGACGTTAATTCTATCGAGGGCGCTGGCGCGCTCTTGAAGGGTTTTCTGACCAAATACCACAATTCCACTAGAGGGGAACGAGGCAATTGGGTTGATTCTGCCATCGTAGAGGGTGTCTCTCTCTTTCGCGCTCAGTCTCTCACTTACATTGACCACTGGAATTCCAGCGGCGCCGTCTGAGAGTCCGCCGCGGTTGAATCCTGCAGGAGCGAACCAAACTGCGGTTGACTTAGCTTCCGAGGAACCCAACACTCCCAGCATCGCCACTGTTGGTGGGATCCATACGTTTGCGCCAGTGTTGTCATCTCGGGTCTGAACCCATGGGTAGAAAGTGGCGCCATAACTGGAGTCGATGCGTCGATCTCTTAATGCATTTGCTGCTTGCACTGGGGTTGTTCCCAGTCTGTCTGCTCTGTTGGCATAATAGCGCTCTGCGGATGGGATGTAGACGTTGGGTAAATCTACCAAAGCCAGAGCATCGCCGCGATCTGCGCAAAGACGAACCATGTGAGTTGTTAAAGCATCGAGCGTAAGACCCGGAACAGTTAACAAGTTCATGTTGATTTGGTCAGGATCGGCAACTGTGTCCATAGCTCTACGAAGAGTGTGGTAAACATAACTGTTGTCTTCTGTGGAAGAGGCGTCCATACCGCGGTTATATACAGGATCTGGCTTAGTAATGTCGAAACCATCGCTACCTCCCCAGAAGGGGGCAGTGAACTGGTTATATCCCGCATCTAAAAGATCGGTATAAGAAGCACTCGTAACAAGACCGGCTGCATCCGATTGTCGAGAGCCAGAAGCCCACTGATAGCGCCCATCTGAGCCCGACACAATGTCGTCCATTGAGAAAACATATGCATATGAGGCAATACTCGCTGTAGTATTCAGGATCGGATCTTCAAACATGTTTGCGTAAAGAAGCATCTGAGGATCAGCCAATCCGGTACCAGTAGCAGTGCTGCCGGTTGCGCGGGTCGTCATCATACCAAAGTATGCGTTGGTTGGGTTGGTGAGACCTCCATTGCTGGCATATGAACGCAATCTAACTTGCGGATAAGACAGAGCAAGACTAAGCCCAACACCGCTACCTGTCACAAGCTGGGATCCCGTGTGGAGCGCACTCGGATCGGGGCCGCTCAGTGCATACCAGCCGGTATATCCGCCGCCGCATGCTTGAGTCTTGCGCGTGTACACAAACCTGTCTTCGGTGGCTTTATATTTGCTGTCTATTGTGGTGCCCTTCAGGGGTCCTGCGGATCCTGAGTTTTCAAGATTTTTCACCATTTCATATTGTGGTGGTCCAAAGTATCCAAATGGTATTTGGGACGCGTCTGCGGCGCCTGCTTCGACGTCAGCGCTCACTTCCACGCGGACAAATTTAGACTTATTGGGATTTTCACCATAAGTTTTTAAGCGCTTCTTGACCGGATCCCACTCTGTATATTGATCTCCAATGCGTCGAGCAATAAAATCAGCAGACGTTGGATCTAGATTGAGGTTGTCAAATCGTTCTAAAACTACAATTTCGTTATCAGTATCGCGCAAATCACGGATTAACAACGAGAAGCTTCCGTATGGATTCGTAGTCGTGTTCGATTGAGCGATACGCGAAATTGAAACCTTACAGTTGCGATGCAGCCATGAGCCCATATTTAATCCAACCAATCGGAAGAGCTTTTGCATGTTCTGTGGATAGAATTTTGCGGGGGTACCAATATCTTGCCCAATAAACCAGCCTGCCACCGCATCTCTAGATGCCTGCTTGGACATATTGGCAGGTCCTGTAGTCTTCGAGCCACTCAGAGCAATGGGGTAAATAATACCCACATTTGATGTGCTAGTTGCTAATCCCTCATCTCTCAATTCTTGCTCGAACGATTCGCCAAGCCAATAATCTTTTTCGACAGTGGATGGATAAAAGTTTTGAGAACTTTTTAGTTGAGGGTTAGTGTTTAATTTTTTGCGAATAAAATTGTCTGATGCATCATCAAAGTTGATCGCTGCATTTGTGGTCCCGTTGGAGGTTTCAATTTTTAAGTGAAATAAGCCGTTTGAATCCGCTGTAATAACTGTACCCAGAGATGCCGTGGTTGAATAGCTGAGCCAAGTGGGAGGATGGATACCTGCTGCGCCACCGGTTGTTCCAGATAGCGCCACGCCACCATAAATTGCTCCTGAAAGCATAGCGGTACCGTTTTGGCAATAAATAATAGCCCCGAGAGAGGCGGTTACTCTTTGAGTTGCAGCAGAAGCCGATGCGAATACCCAAAGTCCATATGCGCCACCAGCATTTTCAACCGCATCGCCGGGATCGTTATCTGTCTTCCAGCCTGCCGCGGCAGCGCCGCCGGCGGATTTACCTTTTGCTGTTTGCTCGCCCAGAAGACGAATATAGGTAAGAGGGGCAACATTTGAATTGAGGAAGGCTTTGGCTGCATAAGTACCATACATGGGGGACTGCAAGTTTCCATCGCGAGCCACGTCACCTCTTCCGACGCCCGGAACTGTATCTCCAAAAGTTTCAACGAATTCGGAATACGAAGATACTTGGATTGGTCTCATGCCCGGACCACGCTGCGCGCGTCCGATGACAACTGGACCTATATTTTCGGCACTTTGAGGTACAAAGCTATTATCAATTTCATTGATAAAAACGCCGGGAGAGACAAACTTAAATCTTTTAACTGACATGTTTCATATTTTCCTTATTCATTAATCCTCGAAAGAGGCTCCAGTGTTAGTTATTACAAAGTCAATTGCAATGTACTCGATTGCGCGCGCTGGCTTGACCATGATCTTGGCATACATGATGTTTTGATCAATCAAGTCTGGCGTGGTCGTCGAAGAATCCAATACCAACTTATAGTCAGTGATTCCATGACCAGATAGTGTGCTAGCGAGCAACGGCTCTACTAGAGCTTTAAATTTCAACCAAGTATCAGGAACATTTTGTTCAAATAGCACTTGTGTTGATAAAATCGAAATTTGCTTCTTAAGGAAGATAACTAATCTTCTTACATTAATTCTATCGAGCGCTGATTTACGTTCCTGTAGTGTTTTCTGTCCGAATACCACGATTCCTGTATTGGGGAATTGTGGGATCGGGTTGATGCGTGCATCATAAAGTGTATCGCGATCGTCCGAGTCAAGTTGCTCACTTACGCTGGAAATCGGAATTCCGGCTGCAGCTGCAGAAATTGTTCCGCGATTATAGCCTGCGGGAGCAAACCATACTGCTGACGTCTTTCTTTGAGTACTCGCAATAACGCCCAAGGCAGCCACAGAGGGCGGCAGCCAAACATTTGCGCCAGTGCCTTCATCACGGGTTTGAACCCATGGATAATAAACTGCACCATAGCTTGAGTCCAGTCTGCGATCTTTCAGCGCATTTGCGGCTTGGACCGGCGTTGTGCCGCGTCTACTAGCCTTGTCAGCATAATATCTCTCATGATTTGGAATATATACGTCTGGCAAGTCAACAAGCGCCAAGGTGTCGCCGCGAGATTCTGCTGCGCGCACAGCGTGGGTCGTTAATGAATCCAAAGTAAGACCCGGCAAAGCCAATAAGTCCATATCGATGTAATCGGGGTCTGAAACCGTATCGATGGCGCGGCGCCAAGTGTTATATACATAACTATTGTCTTCAGTTGAGGAATCGTTCATGGCTTTGTTAAACATTGGATCGGGCTTCGTAATATCAAACCCATCGGAGCCGCCCCAGAAAGGCGCAGTGAAACGGTTATAGTCGGCGTTCAGCAGATCAGTGACGCTAGCGCTTGTCACAGAATCGCCAGCATTTCTTGAGCCTGACTTCCAGAAATATCCACCATCAGATCCTGACACAACGTCGTCTAACGAAAATACATAAGAATAGCCATCAACGCCGGCTGGATCGTTCAGAACAGGGTCGGGAACGATATTGCCATATAACAAATTGGAAGGATCTGACAGTCCAGTACCGGGACTGGTAGAGCCCACTGTTCGTGTTGACATAAAGCCGAAATATGCGTCGGTCGGATCTGTCATTTTTCCTGCTGATGCTGAAACTCGCAACCTAATATGGGGGAATTTCAAGGCAACAGACAAATCGATACACGTACCGGTAAGGAATGGTGTTGGCGTGTATGAGTCTTCAACTGTCCGATCGTATGTAAGGTGAGCACCACCGCCAAGCTGATCTTGGTCGATCCACACGTATTGACCGGTTGTGGCACCCTTTCCGGTGGGGATTTTGCCAGCTGTCGGTCCAGCGTCGGAAGTATAAATTCCTGTAACTGTTTCGAACTTCGGTGGTCCGAAATAACCAAACGGTAACAATGAAGCATCGGAGGCGCCGGCTTCCACATCTGAATTAACCTCTACTCTAATATAGGAGGACTTGTTGTGATATTCTCCATATGTCTTTAGGCGCCTTTCTTTTTGGTCCCATTGCAAATATTGATCTCCAATTCGTCTACTAATAAAGTTGGGAGATGCAGGGTTGAGACTAAGATTATCGAACCTCTCAACTACTATCACGTTATTGTCGGTATCGTTAATGTCTCTCAATACTAGTGAAAACGTACCGTAATCGCTTGTAGTTGTGTTCGACTGACGGATTCTCTCGATCGAGACTTTCAAATTCTTGTGAAGCCACTCTCCTTGACCGCGGCCATGTAGACGGAACAGTCGTTGCATGTTTTGGGGATAATAATCTCCCGTTGGTCCAGTGTCTTGCCCAATAAACCATCCTGCAACAGCATCGCGGGAAGCTTGTCCAAGCATGTTGTGCGGACCAGTATCAGCCGTGCCGCTGACGGCGATGGGATAAATGACCCCAACAAGACTACCGGTCGTTACTAAACCTTCGTCTCGAAGAGTCTGCTCAAAGCTTTCTCCCAAGAAATAATTTTTACGCAATGTAGTGGGATAAAAAGAGCCAGAATATGCTAATTGAGGGTTTGTATTGAGATTATCTCTAATAAAGTTATCGGATGAATCATTAAAATCTACTGCGGCATTGGTGACTCCCAAGCTCGTTGAAATTTGCAGATTAAAAACGCCATTGGTGTCACTACAAATAACAGCCCCAAGGGACGAGGTGTGAGATTGGTATGTCCAGTTTAAACCTGAACCATCTTCTGTGAGCTTTCCACCATATATCGCCCCACTTAAGGCAGCATACCCATTTTGGCAATAAATAATAGCTCCAAGAGATGCGGTAACATACTCTGCAGCAGGGGCTGCGCCATGCGGAGTAGATGCGGACGCGAATACCCAAAGTCCATATGCACCACCTGCTTTAGCGCCGGCATCTGTCCCTTTTCCGGGATTCAGATCGGTTTTCCAGCCGGCTGGGGCGCCTTGTGTGCTGGTAGCTGCCTTTCCTGCGATCGTTTGTTCTCCTAAAAGTCGAACATACGTGAGGGGCGCTACATTGGCATTCAAAAATGCTTTTGCGGCATAGGTGCCGTACATTGGAGATTGTAGGTTTCCGTCGCGATAAATATCGCCACCCATATTACCGGGAACGGTGTCTCCAAAAGTAGTTACAAATTCTGAGTATGACTCTACTCTTACCGGTCTCATTCCGGGACCCCTTCTTGCGCGGCCGACAACGACCGGACCTACTGTTTCTGCGGTTGCGGGGGTAAAGCTATTATCAATTTCATTGATAAAAACTCCGGGAGAAACAAACTTAAATCTTTTCACCGACATATATTAGGTTCCTTGCTTATATTAAAAGATGTGATGCAAACTGCCACGTAATCACTTGTAAATAGTATTCCTAACCTCAAAAGTCCGGAAGGAAAATACATTTTCTCTTTTTACTTCAGGAACTAATCCATGAAAAAGTCTGTGCCGCCGGGAAGTACAGCAGACTCGCGCGGATAAGTTACCTCTACAATGTTTTCTCTCACCCTGACAATAGGTCTGTCATCGTTCTTTCCTTCTCCGATTAAGTGCCCCAATACTCTTATGCTTATTTCTGTTTTAAACATTCTCATGTCTTCTTCTAAATTTGAAACATTATTGCTTTGAGTAAGGTCGGAATCAATAAATGCTTCATATAGATGTCCATTTCTTCTCAGAAGAAAAGAATTTATTTGACCAGTTCGCGTCACAAAGGGCGCAATTAGCTCGTTCATGTGCTGTTGATACTCTGTTTGAATAACAATTTTATATGTGAGATTTACATAGACTGGAATCGGGATAGACAAACTTTTAATGACTACCTTTTTGTTTATTCGCGGATAATATTTCTGATGCTCGACATCTTTTGGAAGCATTCTCATTGATTCTGCAACCGCAAAATTCCTTGTTTTATCTTGGACAATTTTCCGGGCGATAACCATTCTACCGGTGCGCCCATTTCCATCCGCTGAGTATACTTGTGCTTGATAGGCTCCTTTCCTTTCAGGATCTTTTTGGACATTGACGCGCTCAACGCCAATTATTGGAAGTTTCAGTGCACCAGCATCGTCGCGCAGATCTTTTTTGTTTTTAACCTGATAAGCTCTTTCGGACGCCTGCCATATAACGGGTGTTTTAACAAAACCCTCGTTTGTGTAAGTGCTTAAATCAAGAGTGTCGTTGAGGTACTCTACAAGAGACCGATCAATATTTTCAATAGTAGATGCCAACATTCCAATTTCTTTTAGAGTATAAGATCCCGTATTGGGGATGTTGGGCATCTGAGCGAATCCGAAATTATCAACTGGCATCGAATAACCCCTTTCTTGCTCTGCGACATCTTGCTGAGATCTCAAATTCATGCCCAGCCTGACCGAAAAGGAGTCTTTGTTCTGACAATTTGACTACTTCGAAATAAAAACCATTATATAGCACAAAATCACCTTCCCTAACATATAAATTCTGATCATCTTCTAATCTGCGACGGTGGAAAAAGACATTTATTTCCCACGACTTGTCTATTCCTGCGGATTCCAAGTAACTAGTTGAGAATTCAGTATACTCTACTAATGCATAGACACGAATGGGAGGTAGAAATGTTTTCTCCACTGCTTCTCCATATAGGTCGTTAAAATTAGTAGCCTCCATGTCTATAGGATAATAAAGAATCTGCTGACCGATTACTTTTTCGATCAACTCATCGTTTACTTGCTTGACCAGATCTCTTTCTTTTTGTCCTAGGAAGAGGGGCGGTGGTGGCTGTTCAGGTCTTTTCCATTCATCTGCCATTTATTTTACCCCACAAATATCGGCAGCGGAGATCTTCTAAATGTCTCTTCGGCAGCCGATGCCTTCTCTTGATCGCCCTTGGCTAATTCAACGTATTCTGTCTCTTGTAGCATTTCTCGAAGTTTGGTTTTAAGATTTTCTTGTTCTTCTTTAGCTTGTGAAAGCAAATCCGCATGGTTTAACGTCACACTCTCGCCCGGAATTGGAATAGTGCTGAATTTACCTCGAATTTGACCCAACATCTCCTTAGAAAGAGCAAGTGAATACTTGCGGATCCACTGTTTACCGATAGCATTGATATGTGCATAAGGAATATTGTCAAAAGGCAGTGTATTGAGGTTGTTGACGCCATCTGTTCCATCTTTCATGTTAGGGTTGGCATCCCAAGCGTCTTTTTGGACATAAAACCTAACCCAAATGCGATTACTCTCTTGAAAGCCCCAATAAGATGGTGTTGGGTAAAGTCGCAATTTATTATCTATCAATTCATACGAATAATTGGAAGTTCGCGTGACAATCGAGTCTTCGTACATGATTGCTTGCATTTTGTTCTGCCATGTGGGTATAATTTCAAAAGTTGAGTCATCGGCGAATTGTCCGTAAGTTGAATAATTACCAACAACGCCGACACCGCCATAATACCCATAAAACCTCCACATTGCGCGTGGTGACTTGTAATACACTTTGGTGACAAATATTCTCTTATTGTCTACCCTGTTTTTAAAGGGTACAGACGCACCAGTCTCGTCAACACCTGATACAGACGCACTTTGAATGATTTCCTGTAAATCATAGTCCTGCACGCCGGACGATGGTTTGAACGAAGCCGAATATTGTGGCTGGGTACCGCCAAAGCCTCCCATTGCGGCCATTCCATCGCCAACTCTCTTGGCATAAGTAAGCTGGGTTCGTGGGAATTTCAAATTGCTGCCGCTCGGACCTGTTTTGCGCTCACCCTTATAATCAAACGTACCAGTGGTGGCTCCCAGCGTATCTGAGAGAATGTTTTTACCTTGATGCAGGTTGACAATATAAGAATATTCTAAAACTGCCTCTTCGTAGGCAGAGTACACATTCGCATCAGTAAGTTCAATATCGACGACATCTCCGCCAAGTTTTTTGTACGTATAGTTAACTTGCAGGGCTGCGCCTGTTAAAAAATCTGCAGACCCGGTATAAATGCCAAACGGTACCGATGAAGAAACTGCGCTGGCACTACCCGTTTTAGAAAGAACGATAGCGCTGGTTTTTGATCGTGGGCTCAGATTAGTTGGCACGGATATACCCTCCTATTACATAAATAGTTGCAAAAAAACAAAGCTCTGGTGCATCTGAAGCTTCATATTAATTAGTAGGGCTTTTTGTTACTTTTTGGTTGTTGTCGTCGCTTTTTTCGTAGTTCTTTTCTTTGTAGTCCGAGTGGTGGTTGCTTTCGGGGCATCATAAACACTCGTACCTCTTTTGCGAGTGGCTTTCTTGGTGGTCGTCGTCTCTGCGACGGTTTCTACCACTTGTTCTGTTTCGGTAACAGTTTCCACTACGGGCTCAACAATTGGTGTTGCGGCTACGGTGGTTTCGCGAGTAGGTGTCGAGGTCGTATCCTCGGTTGTTGTTTGGTTCCGTGCACGGGCGTTCCGTTCGCGGGCCAACTTTTTCAATCTCATTCTCTTACGAGGGTGCATAATAGTTCTCCTTGGGATAACATAAATAGTTTACCCGGAAGCAAAAATCTCAAAAAATTGCCGGGGAAAAAATTTGGCAGATCGACATTTTCAAAAAAAACCCCCAATTCCAAAGAAAAGGGGGCATCATATAAAGATATATTTTAATTAGCTCCCAATTAGGCGATTAATCTATAAGTCACCCAGAAAACTGCGGCACCCCCATTGATATCGTTAGCACTAGGCTCAATGGTGCCATAGACACTTCGTGCCGAGGTGCTATAAGCTACATCATCTTCGAATTCCAAGGTTTGATTACCACCCAGCGCTTTTCTCTCGTGAGAGTGTGTGCTTGTTCCTTTACCAGCTGCAACTGTAGCTGCGGCACCCGCAAGACTGTCAGTATTAGATGTGGTAAGTTCGTGCCCACCTACGCTGGTGCCAAACCAACATTCATATGTCGGCGTTCCTGAAGATGCTGACAACTGTGTGGTTACCACACAGCCAAGACCCGTGATAATGCTATTTGCAGGGACCGATAAACCGGTGGTATCTCCAAAACCGCCGGATTCGTCCGCGGAGCATGCTCCAGAATAAAGTGTGCACTCCACCCCTTTCGTCGACTTGAGTGTGACACCCGAATAGGTGTTCCCAGCCATCTCTAATTCTCTCTTGAGATTTTCAATTAGGGCTTGCGTTCTCGCTAAGCCTACTCTCTTACTTCCCATAGTTTAAAACCCTCCATTTATAATCATGTCAAAAACATTATGGTGAACCTTTCGATTCGTCTGTAATTAGTTTTGGGATAAACAAAGACCCCCGCCTTTTTCAAGGCGGGGGGCTTTCATTTCACATTTGCTTAGGTTTTCTGACCTATAGCTAACAAAAGTTAACTATTAGCTAGAAGCACCAGATTCGCCAATGAGTCCGCGGACGATAACAAGACCGTACATATCAGGACGCACCATCTTCTTGGCATAGCGCGTCATGACTCCCTTACGGGGTACGAAGTCTTCTGGTCCGAAGATCGTAGGAGTGGTTTGCAGCGGTACGTACGGAGCGTACACATATCCACTTTCAAGGAAAGAGGATCCGCGTCGACCAACAAGAATCAAGTTCTTTTGGAAGTAAGGATCAACGATAACGTCAAACTTCTTACTCAAAGAACCGACCTTAACCGAACCAATAGAACCTCGCTCGTCGTCATGAGTGACGGAAGCGCGGAATCCAGCGGTGAACTCAAGAATGTTGGCAACTTCAGGTCCGCAGACGATGAAGTTAGCACCACCCCGAAGAGTCTTGCGGTGGATAGCGGCAGATACATCATTGATGGTCTCTGCAAGGGTCTCATACCACTCTGACACGGTACCAGTGAAGTCGGGAGCCGCAGAGCTAGCGCCAATTTCAGCACCAGTTTCACGGTTAACGAACAGTCCCGGAGAACGTGACCAGTAGTAGGTAGCAGCAGTTGCACCAGAGACGAGATCGGCAAGAATCTCACGATCAATTTCAAGAGCAATTTGCTCCGAAAGGATCGAGGTCAACTCAACCTCCGCATCAAGGTTGTGATAGGCGTTAAGGTCTTGACCTAACTCCGGAGTCCACTTAGCCTTGAGCTTCTTCGTCATGGCGGTGACAGCCACAGAATCGACCTTGATGTCGATCTCAGGAATCTGAGTACTACCCTCAAGTCCCCACTCGGTTGTACCAACGATGGCACCCATAGAGCTAGCTACCGCATCAAAGTCATCAGTCATCGGAACTTGAACAGTAATGGAGTTCTCTTCCGTGATAGCGCCAACGCTCGATGACTTCGCCACAAGATAGTAACGAATACCCTCATTTCCACTGGCAGAATCTGCAGCAGAGACGATTTGGGTGAGTCGACGAACTTGTCTTAACGATCCCGAGAAAGATGGCGATAGACCACCAGCAGCACCGGAAAGAGCTGTGTCAACGTTAGTGATCTTAAAGGCAGACAAGTTATTGAAGTCTGCTTGTGCAGCCGCGTACTCAGTACTCTTGTCAACTTCAAGAACAACCACCTTGTAAGAGGTGCCGCTACCGGAAAGAGCCAGAAGATCGGCATCAAAGTCGATCAGCTTCAAGTTACTTTCGGTTGCAGGGTTGTCGTCCAAGTCGAACTGAGCCTTGATCACGTATTTACCAGTTGCACTCGATGCGGAACCAGTCGCAGAACCGTACGCGTAACCACGTCCGGAAATACGAGGACCACCGAGATCAGCACTAGATGACTGAACAAGGTCAACACCACCAGTGATTTGGGAACCAACCTGATCAGTACCATAAATGGACTTGTTGGCTGGGTTACCAAAACGATCGGTTTGGGTGCTCTTGTCTCCCGGTCCGCCAAGATCTGGCGAGAACAAGAAGTCAAGGAAGAAAATGAGACCCGATGGGAGACTCATTGGCTGAACACTAACTAATTCATTAGCAATCAGACCGGCGAAAACGCGACGGACGATCGGGAATGCGACGGCTGCGAAACCTTCGACATCACCAGCTGCCATGCTGCTGTTCTCGCGGAGAAGCTCTTTAGCTTGGTTCTCAAGCAAACGAGCCATGGATGATCTTTGGCGACCATCATTCAGACCTTCAAGAAGTCCCGTCTTCTCCCATTTAGCGAGAAGGGCGGAACCTTCGGCCTGCATATCGCGATTGACAATACCTTCTGTCAATCTTCCAATAATACTAGACATTTAGATTACCTCCTTAAAATTGTAATTGGTTTATTCTATTCCAGCTAGTCTCTTCATGCGATCCGAAAACGGATCATGAGGAGTTGACTCTTTACGAGTCGCACGAATAACAGAGGAACGACTTCCGATTGCTTCGCTCAGTGATTGTGGACCGCGCTTAGGTGCAGCCTCCACTGTGCTTTGAAGTGTTTCGTGAATCATTTTTGCTTCCGTGACTGAACCAGCATTAGAAATAGCTTCGACAATCTTTTCTTTTTGTCGCTCATTTAAGGAGGTATTTCTTAAAACACGGTTCGTATAAAGCAAGCGAGCATTGGAAAGATTTACATCTTGTAAACTTTCTTTTAACTCTTCAATTGCTTGCTTGTATTGTGAATTTTGCTCGGTGAGTTGGTTATTTTCGAAAACCAACTCTTCTTGAGCTTTCTTCAAATCGTTTAATTCTTCTTCGACGTCGGTACTGCGTCTGTGGGCGAGTTCTTTCTCGATTTCCCACTTCATGCTTTCGGATGAGCGACCAGCCCAACCCGAAAGAGTGGCGCCCATGTCCACTGTAAGTTTTTCTGCGATGGCGTCAACAAGAGCATCCACGTTAGCATCGTCAGCGGTGTCCGACTCTTCTAATCCAGCTTTTGTCATTGCGTCAGCGTCCGCTTCTTCAGCGGCAGCAGAGCCAGCAAGGGCGGCGGCGCTCGAATTGCCGGTGGCAGACTCTTCGTCAGCCTCTTCGCCGGCAAAAGAGCCAGGATCGTTGACTTCTTCTAATTCGTCATCGTCGAGCATCTCCGAAAGGTCTACTTCGACCTCTTCTGACTCTTCTAATTCCTTGATTGCTTCTTGCAGAGCGCCTAAATCGATATTTAACTCGACCGACTCGCCGGCGTTTGGAAATCCGTTAAGATTTTCTCCGTCTAGACCGTCAAAACCGTCAGTAGCAGCTAAAGGAACGTTGTCTTCGGCGTCAATAGGTTCTGTGGTGCCTGTTTCTTCGCCCATCTCCCCTTCAGTCGCTTCCAATCCGGCATCGAGTTCCGGTGCAGGCTCTTCTCCGGCGGCGGGTTCCAGATCTCCTCCCAATTCTAGATCAAGATCGTCCTGTTCTAACATGCGATCTAAAGTTTTCTTTACCTCTTGGGAATATTTTTCAATAACCATGGTTTCTGCATTTTTTAATGCTGCAGCGCGTAAAGCTTTTGCGTCTACAATAGCCTCGCTAAGTAAGTTAGACATATATTAACTCCTAAAATGACATTAATTCAGGAATAAATAGTTTCCAGACTCACAAAAGTCAATTTTTTGAACTATTATAACGGCAGATGCACGCCCATACTAAGCGCCAGTATCTTCTTACCATAATCGTCGGAAGTGTCATTGCCAACAGGCAGCGTCCAAGTTACACCATTATCTGTGCTTCTATAGATTCTGCCGAGGTGCTTTGGATAATGTCCCATGCGCTCAGTGGAACCCTTTGAAGCTACATACCACGTGCCCTCTCCATCGGTAACAATTGAAGTGAGATCGGTGGAGGACGTGGATGATGTCGAGCGCCTAAGACGTGTCACCGGACCCACAAACGCAGCAGCAGCGCTGCCTCCAGATTCACTAACATCAAAAGCGGCGACATAGTTCTGATCACAAACACAGACGCGTCCTGCTGCGGCTGCTATGCGCATTCCATAGCCGTCACCCTGCAGGGATCGTGCAGTGTGTTCACCATTAAGGGAAATCGGATCTCCTGCTACGGGGATGTAAGATTCAGGTTGTGTTCCGGCGCCAGTGAGGTCGACAAGACGAAGGGTTGGACCCCAACCACTAGAAGTGTTGCTCGTTGGTGCGCATATCACGCGAGACTCCGAAACAGAGCCATCATTATACCCAAATACACATACCAAAATACTATTAGTGATCACCAAGCCTTTAATGCCGCACCCTTCATCATCATAATTACCGCCCCCAATAGTTAATGAATGTTCTTCGGACCATGTGAGCCCATCATCCGTGGATTTAAAGATATATTTACCTACCCCAAACCACCAATTGCCTTCTCCATCTGTTGTGAGTGCTGTGATTACAGTGTTGTTGGCGCCACCTACGCCGCCATTGGCTGTACTCGGAAGGTTTGTTAAATGCGCAAGGCTGATCTTGTCCATGGTGGCTAAGCCGTCTGTAGATCTAAAAAGAAAGGGTCCCGGTCCAGTAGAACCATCATAAAAAGTGTATGTTACTCCTGATTCGTCAAAGGTGCCCAAACTGTTAGTTGTGGCAACCCACACATCATTTCCCCAGCCGAGAGCATAAAGCTTGCGACAAGGATCAACAGCATCATCAGAACACAGAGAATGATAATCAGGATTGGTAACCTCCGACCATTCCGCTTTGGCAGCCACATTGTCAGGAGTAATTGTGTACGCTAGTTCATGTTGGGTTTGAGTCGTCGCGGCATAGATTGGATTACCGCTACCATCTTTACCATAAATTACTTGACGGGGATCATGGAAGTCATCATGTGTTGTCGTTTGGTTGTCTTTGAGTGTTGTAATGTTTGTTGCTTGACTATCACTCAAGGGAAAGTCCAAAAAACTATAGACTCCTTGCGCAAACGTCAGCAGTCTGGGCACAGTGGACGGACGGAGCACCCCATTTATGCTGTAAATTGAGCCATCGTTCACAGAGTCATAGGAAGACATACTACTCGCAGTTACCGAATTAACTGAATCATAATTTGCCATGATTTAAAATCTCCTTTCCTTATTTAGAGAGGTAAATAAAGATCGACGGCTAAGCCTTCGACGTTGCGATCACCGCTCTTGTTTATGTCACTTACGATAAGAGACCATGAGAGTCCATTATCCGTACTTCTTAAAATATCTCCGCCGTCGTCGCCGTCAGAGCCCACATACCATGTGCCTGTACCGTCTGTGCAGATAGCGTTTGTATTGCCTCCGGAGTCCGGCAGTGCTTGGCGGCTCCCGGTAACTGCGCATGCTGTTCCATCTACATTAACTGCAAGACTGTTGCCCCAATCAATACACACGACTCGCCCGTTGCCAGCGGCGCATCTTTGCGTTCGAGTACCGTGAAGGGAATTGGAGCCATCTGTTAAATGAACTCGGCTACCCCAAGTGGTAGTATCACTAGCAGCAGCCGATATAACGGAGGCTTGCCCGTTACTCGTACTGTCATCATATTTATATAAACACAGTACACTGTTGTTTGTGAAAACTAAATCTCTGATCATGCCAGCAGACGAATCTCCCACATCGAGAGTGTGCTCTAATGCCCATGTTGCCGCATCGTCTGAGGATTTATAAATTTTGCTTCCGACGCCAAACCACCATGTACCCTCTCCGTCGCTGGTGAGCGCCTTAATATCACTGGCTCCCGGATCGGCAATGTCGGTCAAACCTGTGAGGTCGATCGATGACCATGTAGATCCATCTGTAGAGCGCCATATTTTGCGAGGAGAAGTGGTGAGTGCGCCGGCACTAACCCATACATTATTGCCCCAAAGCACCGTCCATTGTTTGGGACCAACCGCACGATTTGTCCAGCTATCTTTGTCATCAATGAAATTGGCATTCGTAGAATCGTAAACGCACTGACTAGCAGCAACTCGAATTGCCACCCAATGAGCTTCGCCGCTAGCGTCTTTTCCATAAGCAACATCTATTAGATCCCATGACTCGGCGCTGCCAGCCAGAGAGTACGCATTGGTTTGATATTTGGACTTGTTGGTTATGTCATCCATTCCGACATAAGATATATAAGCATTATCCATGGCGACGATTAATTTTGACATAACAGGGGCACGGAGTACGCCATTAATACTGTAGATCGCTGCATCCAGCACAGTATCATAAGAAGTCATGCTGCTGGCACTGACAGAGTTGACAGAAGTGTAGTTAGCCATTATTTTATAACCATATAGTCCGGACTAGGGTTGAAGTAGATAACATTAGCAGTAGGAGAGCAGGTGCCAATTACTCTTAATATTTCGCCGCTACTAGAAGGAGCAATCGTTGTGAGGTAGCCGCTTCCTGTGATGTACACGGTGGCGCCAACAGTAAAGTCTCCTTCAAGGTATGTGTTGTAATCAAAAAATCCGCGTAAGAGCATACCATCAGAGGCTGGCGACGTGCCCAAAGCGGTAGCCAGCATTCCCAATCCTCCTGACGCCGCCACAGCATTAGTTACCTGATCCCACGCTCCGTTGCTATGTAGATAATATGTCTTGCCTTTGGTAGTGGTGCCGGTTCCAAAACTCACAACCTCGCCACTACCTTCGTTGTTAGCTAAAGAAGTCGCAGTATATCGCGTGTCTCCATAAAAAGCGGAAGCTGATATATTTGTTGAAGCAGATATATTTCTAAATTCAGAATCTCCGTAGGAATCTATCTGAGCTACTCCGTTGCCACTATTGTTTCTAACTTGAACTTTTGTGCCGCCGGCGTCGTCTCCAATCTGTATTCTTATATCCTTGTTATTAGCGCTATTTCTAATCTGCATATGGGCGGACGACACCTTAATTTGAGCATGACCACTATTTGATTCCGCTAATTCGAGTAGATTATTTCCAGCATAAAGAGCCGAGGACGAGATGTTTAAAGAAGATGAAATATTTCCTATCACTTTTAGATTCGTATCATCCCAAACAAAGTTTGAAGAAGCTCCGAATGACGAACCCCCTTCGTTAAACTGAATCTGAGTATCTGATCCTGCTGGATCGCCGCCACCGCCAGCCGTAAGTTTTACCCCATTGGCATAAAATGCGGCTCCCGAAATATTAAGAGAGCTTGAGATGTGCGTCTTGTTGATAAGAGTCCCATTTGAATCAATAACCACATCGGTCAACGTTGAATTATTCATATCCAACTCTCTTTTTAAATTTTCAATTAATGCTTGTGTTCTAGCTAACCCAACTCTTCTTGATCCCATCGTTTAAAACCCTCCACTCAAAATATTAAAACATAATAGGCTCTGTTCCAGATATAAATAGAAAGAACTACAAGAAGGTTCCATTTGCTAATGTCAACACAAGAGGCTCTCAACTCTATAAATCAAAACTTTTGAATATACCGAATCAAATATGCATATATTGCAATGCCATTATGTTCCCTTTGTTGCAATCAACCACCAATTGGTTCCATCACATTGCAGGGTGCGACTAGAGTAGTTCATCTTTATGGTCATTTCAGAATTAATATCAATATTTGCTTCTGGAGAACTTATAACCACTAGTCCGGATTTGATGCTATATTTATTAGAGCTGGCTTTTTTGATTACCAGTATTCGGCCGGCGTGATTACATGCCGGAGGAAGAGTGATTGTTGTCTTGTCTTTGGAGTGTGCGTTGGTGTCACACAAAATAGTATAGTCATCAGCGCTCACTTCATAATCACTATCGGTGATCATTTTGATGTTTTTGATTACAGCCCCATTGCACTTTATAGATTCCTCTACCACAAGATCGATAGTCTTTGTTTGACCTCCAACATTGAGCAAATTCTTCTGCGTATCATAGGATAATGCCGGTGTCGCTGCAAATCCATTTGGTGCCTTGATTTGAAGTTGTGAAGGGGCGCCGGCAGGGGAGGGGGTTTTGATTTTTATATAATTTTCGTACAAATTTTGAAGGGTGGTGTGGTATGTTCCTTGACGTGACACATCCGAAACAAGAAGCAAATCTGAATCGCTCAAGTTGTGTCCTTCAGAGTGTATATTCTTTGAACGAGCAGGATCAACTGTTAGTTTTTTATTAACAATTGAAAGCGCACAAGAAGAATTTAAGTCTATTCCCACTCCATTCTCATTTACTCGCAATCCCTCGGCTGTTTTGACTTGCAAATTACCCCTAACATCGCGAAGACCATGAGAGTGTGCTATGTGCCTAGCACGGATGGCTTTAGTAAACTGATCGCTCGGAAGTTGAGTCAACAACTCTCCAGAGCCTATAAACTTGTCGGCTCTCACAGTGCGCGTGATCAGTTCTTTGTCTCGAAACGTGAGTAAGGTTTCAGCGCGCGCGATGGCATTTCCCTGAAAAACCAACACGCAACCTTCAGAGCCTCCTGTGATCTTTCGAACCGGAACATCCTTTAAAGTAGCGCAAGGGCTTTCTGCGCTGACGTCATAAAACGCACTAGCGCTAACAGCATTTTTGAAGACTTTTGTGCCTCCAATATTTTGATTGCCATGTTGATCAACGGAACCCTCTACGGTTCCTTTCAATACATTATATGCCATTTTTTATCTCCCACGAATAAATAGAGCTTAAATTCCTTAATATTCATAAAAAGATGCCCCCCCACAAGGGGGAGGCACCAAAAGGATAAGCAAATCCAAATACAAGATTCAGATTAGAAGATTCTCCAAGTGTCAGTATCAACGTACTTAAGGGAAACAGCAGAATATGCCGAATTCATAGTGATAGAAGTTGCACCATCAATGGTTTGAGAACCAGCACGCGCAATTGTAAGAGCAGTGTTGGCAGCCAATCCAGCTAATTTAACGTGAACAACATCACCAACAGACATGCCAGCAGAAGCTGGAAGTGTCCAAGTGCGAGCAGTCGAAATGGTAGCAGTAGCGTAGTTGAACGACTCAGTGAGAGTAGCATCAGCATCGCCAATACCATTAACACCAGCAGCCTGAGAAGTGCTCAGTTGTCCGCCGGAAGCAGTTAAGCCAGTACCTGCCATAAGAGCGACAAGATCAGCCCACTTTTCTTTCTTACCGTCACCAGTACCAGAACCGTCGAGGAAGACAATGTAGTCATCAGCAACTGTCATTGCAGCCTCGGTGAGAAGCGGAAGTGCTTTAGTCATCATGTTGTCGAAAGTGACTTTGTGAAGACCGTCATCGCCATCATCATTGAAGACAATGGTGTCACCGGTAGCGATGGTTTCAGCGCTCAAGCTGTCGATATCGAGTGAAAGAACACCCGCAGAAGCAGCAAGAGCAGTCGAGCTGGCTGTACCAGCAAAGTCAGCCACAACGTTCGTACGAGTACGAAGTTGAACGTCTTTGGTAGTACTGTCAAGAGACATGATCAAGTCAGCAGCGTCAAGAGCAGCAGCTCCCACGCCCGATAAGTTAACGACAGCACCTTTGATGTCTACGTTAGCGTTAAGGCTAGCGTTACCATCTACGTCTAAGGTAGAAGAACCAGAAAGTGTGGTAGCCTTAACCGAAGACTGAGATGCAGCACCGATAGCAGTGCCATCGATGTTTCCACCGTTAATATCAACAGTAGTCAAAGTTGAAGTACCGGTTGCTGTAATAGCATCGATATAACCGTGATCAATGTGAGCTTCTGCCCACTGAAGCGCAGTAGAACCTAAGTCACTAGTGGAATCAGCGATTGGAAGAAGATCCGAGTCGAAGCGACCGGTAACAGTAACACTGTCTGTGGCCGCGTTACCGAGATCCACATCTCCTTCCGCAGAAAGAGTGCTGCTGAAAGTAGCAGTCGTACCAACAACGGCAGCGAAAGAACCGTTAGCAACCGAGTTAGCACCGATAACAGTGCCATCAATAGCGCCGGAGTCAACATTGATGTTTGTCATTGCTTGACTGTCGCAATCCATAGCGCCGTTAAGCGTAGAGATAGCACCAGCTGTAGCAGCTAACACGTCAATGTTTGCCGTACCATCAAGATAAAGGTCTTTCCACTCTTTACCTGCCGCACCAAGGTCAAATGAATCATCATCTGTTGGAGCGAGAGCACCACTAAGGTTAGCGGAACCTACTTGAAATTTATAAGCCATTTAAAAACCCTCCATATTATAAGTTTTATAGTTAGCTGAACGGGCAACATATGCCAATCCCCCGAAGGTTTATAGCATCCGATGCCCATCCACTCCTAAATAGTATGTAATCAAATGTGAATCTCTAGTAAATGAAGTACTTTGAATTCCCATCACAATAAAACTGGACTGCTGCATAAGGTGATTGCAAAACTATCGAATTTGAGCCATCAATTAAATTGCCGCCTTGAGCAGTAACGGTAATCGGTTTTGTTACGCATTGACCGCCTTCGTCTTTTACAATAATGGTCTGACCTGTCCGCATTGCAGTAGCAGTTGGCATCGTAACTTGTATAGCGCCGGCACTCTCAGAGGTGTCAACCCCGACATAATAATCAGTAGTTGTTATCGTATAATCATCATCTATAACAACCCTCTTATAACTTACCGAGCCGCTTAAAGTGCTGCTACCTATTACCGACAAAGTTGTGGAGGAAGCTCCCGTAGAGCCAACTTTTATGCTACTAGTAGTGAACGCGTTGTTGGCTGCGGTCTCTGTAAAGATGCCTCCGCCGCTTCCGCCGCCGGCATTAATACCTGTCAACCTGCTTCCATCACCTTCAAGATAGGAGGCTGATATACCTATGCTGGCGGTAACCATCCCTGATATGTTTAGAGCAGCGCCATCGAAGGTCAGCTTTGTATCGCACCTCAAAGTATTTGGATCACCACCCGTATTAATAACCAAGCTATCGGTATTCGGAAGAGAAACCCGAGGCACATTAATGACACTGGCTCCGTCTGAGGTGCTTAAATTACCTGATACGACGTTAGCCACAATCGAGCCGCTAGCGGGAAGATAGTTTTGGGCAGCAATGAGAGTGCCTGATACTGCGTTATATGCCATTCATGGAGTCTCCCTAAATATAATTAGAAGACAAACCAATTGGTACCGTTTGAATACAAACTAATTGCCGGCATTGTGCCCGATAATTCATAAGATGGCGCGCCATCAATCAGATCTCCTGATCCTTCAGAAGCCGTAATAGTGATGGCTCCAGTTCGACCGGTGCTCTCATCTTTAAATACATATACCCCGCCGGGGCGTGCAGATGATGCACTATGAAGTCGAATCGTTAAATTAGTGTTTCCGCCTATTCCATAAATATAATTGGGTACCGAAGATGTTTGCCCAGTGGCTGTAATGGCGGTATAGGCGCCGCGGAATCCAGTCGTATATGTTTGATCTCCCTCCACTTTCAAGGTCGATGCAGCGTTGGCTTTACCGACATAGAGGCTTCCTGTTCGAATGTGTACGTCGTCGGTACTGTCGCCAAACCTAGTGGAGCCGGTTGTGTCGATTTCAGCAATATCTTTAATATGATAGTGACTAGCAGACAGAGTGCCTGAGACTACGAGAGTTCCGGTTAGCACCATAGTATGTGCCGCAAAGTCACCCGCATTCGAATTCGAATTGTAGTACATCAAATTGATGCTACCGGTCGTATTACCAGAGCCGCTTAAATATTGTATTGACCCTGCGGGTCCGTATGCGGCTCCGTCTGCACTGCCTGAATCTCCGCAGTTTATATATGCCCAACCAAAATTCGCCATGGGCTATCCTACCCCTGACGAACCTGACCAGCTTGGTCCCTTTGAACCACTACACTTGTTAACATCTATGGAAGTAAGTCCCGCAACAATATCAACATTTGAAGATCCAGAAAGCCACAGCTCAGTGACCTTAATTTCTAGCGGTCCTTCAACTGAAGACTGCCCGGGGGCTCCGCCGCGTTTTGAAATGGTAAAGTTGTTGGTTCCCTTTAATCCAGCCTGAGAAAAACCAACCGTTGCAGCCAACCCTGTATCGTTGTTAATTATAGCTACCCATCGGGTCACAGTAGGGAACTCTACTTTGACACCATCGGCGCCATTTGCGGTGGTATCCAAGGAGCCGGTGGCCCATGGTCTACCGCTTACCTGATAGGCAGGTACATAATTTAATCCGACCTCAGCTTGCCATGATGGTCTCCAATTATTCGCCATATTGTAAAACTCCTAAATTTGTTATTCTTTTATAAATAGTCATCTCTTTTTTCTATTACGCCTTTCTTGTGCTCTAATTAATTTTTGTTTCTCTCTGTGTCGCCGTCTGGCAGCCCGGGCTTGTTTTTCTTTCTTAGCTTCAGAAGGCTTCTTATGGTATCTCTTGTCTCTCACTTTTTCAACTATTTTCTCTTTTTTACATTTTTTTATAAATCGACGAATCATTCTTTCGTGATTCCCTCTACAGCTTTTCGCGGTGACTTTTACATTTGATGTTTTTCGACCCATAATATTATTTCATTGCCTTCCACATTTTGGCGGCGCCGCCCACAATAGAGCCAATATCGACTCCGGGATCGTTTGGCTCGCCGAGATCAATGGCGCCGGCTTTGGGGGCTGCAGCCTCACGTGCTGTAAAAGGTGTGGTATCTTCAAAAACATTCACCCCATTATAAGCGTCCTTTCCGATGGCATCTAAAAGCGCCTGTCTTTGCTCTTTGAGTTGTTGCTTTCTTTGTTGGGGAGGTGGCTGCTGATAAGCAGGTTGTTGTGTGGATTCCACTATAGGAGCCGCTTGTAATCCTTTGGTTACTTCAGTTACCACGTTAGCCAAAAGACCCTCCTCGATAAGAATCTCATTGATACATTCTTTGATTAGGGGCTTTATTACTTTCTTCAATTCGTGTTTTTTCATATAATCCTACTCTTCTTCCAAGATCTCATTCAAGAGGCGATTGATTCTATCACCCTTAGTAAAGACCTTAGATTCATTTAAATCTTTAACTTCCTTCATCATGAAGGCGCCGGGAGTGGATGGTTCTGAAACCATATCAAAGCAGATTAATTGGAAGTCGTCTTCTACGATCGTCTGTCCGCCAGATTCCGATACGGATCCCATTCCGCGAGAAGAGACTCCCACCGTCACACCGCCATTTACTAGTTCTTGTAAAATTTTACCTGATGGAGTGTTGAGGACTTTAATCTTGCCCATTACATTTTTGCCCTCCATCCACATCGCTGTTACTGAATGCGACACATTCTTTAAATTAATTACCGAATCATCTGGATGATCCAATTCGCCAAGGGCGCGGGATTCTTTTATAAGCTTCTGGTAGTTCTTCACTTCTCGTTCCATAACTGAGTGAGGATACACTCTTCCGTTACCGTTTTGTGTCTCGGTCATCTGCATGATGCCTGATAGGATCATGCCTCCCTCTGATACATAACGCTTTTCATCTTCTGTTAAGAGATCCTGACAGACCCCTCCATCACAGAGGGCATAATATTCTCGTAGCAATACTTTGCTCATAGCTAAGATCCCTTACAGCAGTGTCGGACCGGCTGCAGCATCCACTTTTGTGTCCAAATGTTTGTGTTCATGTTTAATTCCCTCGTCTCCGATAATCATGTTTAAGGCGTAAGATGTTCCTGATGATAAACCACCCAGAAGAAGGGCATTTACCACACTTACATCAAAACTAAATAGTTCTGTAAATGGAGAAAGAAGCATTAATAACCAACCTACATGGAATCCCACGCACATTGGGCACTTAAATAATTCTCCAAGCAATCCTTCTGTTGGTCTTACTTTGTTTAAAATTGTACCATAGACAATCCCTTGTGTTAAACCATATGCACAGAGTATGAATATTGCAATTTCCACTTATTCTCCCGCAGCTATATTGTGGACAGTGTTGCCCGTAGAGTTTCCTATTTTTCTATCAGCTAGCCATTGCTTGATGACCTCGTCCATATTGGGAATGGGCTCATTGGGGGCTGATTGCGCCATTTGTTCGATTTCTGGCATCTTCTCTTTTATAAATTCAGCCTCAAGACGGTCATCGATTAACTCTTGAAATCCGTCACTTAAATTAAAGGCAGCTAGCACAGGATTGTCAGCTGTCACCTGATCAGGTTCTTGAGCATAGGTACCCCACAGTTTGCCAATAGCCATTCCTACCGTCTTGGCTGTGGCTGCAAATGGCACCATGTCTGTGAGGAGGGCTGCTATAAGATCGCCACTTACATCCCCTAGCTGATTGAGTAATTGCGCCTCGCGCTCTTTATCTAATTGCCCTTGTGCTTTGAGAGCAGCGGCTTTTGTTATTAGATCAAGTTGAGCCCACGTTATAGGGGCTTGCTTCTTCTCAATCTTAAGTTCAGAAAGATAGCTGTCCCAGTTTTCCATTATTAGCTTCATGTGTGCCATGGCGGTGCCCCTTAGATTGTGTATAGGTAATTGAGCGCGTAAGGATCTCTCACATATCCCGGACGAATCGAGCCCTTCTGAACTGCTTGCGGGACCTCTCCTAGTTCGGTGGAATCTGCCTTGTCTGGCTTGAGTAGCTCATCGTCAGACATTGACACAATCGCTTCCGTCTGCTCAAAATAGGGTCTTTCTTCTTCGATGAAATTCGAAATATTAATCAATGTCAGTTTTGGTGCACTAATATCTTCCGCGAGGGGTGCCTCTAGGGTTGCCTCGAAAGATCCAAAAAATGATCCAGCTTGAATAGTTTCAGGAACTATAAGCCCTTTTCTTTTCAAAAATGCAAACAGACGATTTTGCGCACCATAAGTTAAATCGTTCATAGTCTCTTTCGGAAAAGCGACTACCTTGTTTTTGGCTGAAGACAGAACAATATCGATATCGCCATGATCAAAAATCATAACATCTCCAGATAGGCTCTTGCGTGCATCTATATCAAGGCGCACTGTTTTTTCATTGACGCCTTCGCCTATTCTAATTACTACTGCCATCTTCGAAGATTTCCTTTACTAGTTGTTGAGTTTTTAACACCGTATTTATAACTTCTTCATCTGGAGCGGCTGTGCGATAAGATCTTAATTTTGTAATAAGTCTATCCGTCTGGTTTAACATCGCTTCATCTGCTTGGATTAACTCTGTGTTTTTTGCTTCTTTGAGTTTTTTACTTATGCGAGCTATCTCTTCATTAAGAAAATTCTTTAATTCTAATGCATTGTCAGAAAAAGAATTTATATAACACGATAAAAGAGCACGCTGTTCTTCTAAAAGATGATTGTCGTATTTATCATTAAATTTTTTAACAAGGGTCTTATAGACAACATCATCGATTTCCATATCATGTGTCTCCTCTTGCGGCACACCGAGCATGCTCTCTATGATATGAGATTCCAAAATAACCTTGTTCTTGGGAGAAGTTTTAGATGAAAACATTTGTGCAATGGTTGCTAGTGTTTTATAATTCGGAACATAGTTCATGAAAACCGAAGAGGAGACTTCGCGATTAATGTCATTAATGAGGGCGGTCTGCTCTTTGAACAATTGAGATGCATCAAGGGCTTCTTTTCTTCTTTTGGTTTCTGCTATAATTTGTGCGGACATTTTACGATCTTCAATAACTCCCTCGTACAAAGAGCGATAGCAATCCAAATCTGCGCGCAGAAGAGAATCGGCTGTAAAATGTTTTTTCAGGATCGAAATAATCTTTTGATGCTTTTCTTCGTCCTGCTTTAAAATAGCCAAGGTGCCCTCTCTTAAAAGAGCCTCATAGACAAATGCGGTATTTCTTTTTTTATTGTGCTTTGCTTTCATCATTTTGTTCCTTAGTTGTTTCTTCTCTGTTGTGTAGTCCTTCCAGCAAAGTCCGGACAGTATCTCCTATTTCAAACAATTTAGTCTCTTCTGAATGTTCTTGTACGTTATAAGTAGATTGTTGATCCTCGTAAATACCTGTGGATAATCCTCCCATCTTAGTGAGGGTACCTAATTCTGAGTATCCGGGCATTATATTTCTTATCGTGCTAGAGCTTTTTTCCTTGGAGTGTTTCGATGCATAAGACCTCGTACGCGCACCAGCGGGGCGCTTGTCTGTTTTAACAGGAGTATAAACTTTTCCCTTGGCGCCGGGTGTAAGGCGCGGAGCATTTCTAGAGCCGGGCGGTACCGCCAAGAGCGGCGAATCATCACCGCCGCCTTCGTCGCCGCCAGCATCAAGATCGGCGTCACCAGCTGGCATCTCTTCCGGACCACCCAAGTCTAAGTCTCCACCCAAGTCTCCGCCAAGATCTCCACCCAGATCACCACCACCAAGGGCGCCGGCGGTCTCACCGGCTGCGGCAGCTTCAGCAACCTGCTGGAGTGACGCGTCGTGCTTGCGATCGTAGTACATTTCTCTTTGGTTGCGAATGAACTCTTCGTGAGACATGCCAAATACATTTTCAGTTACCCAACGACGAGAAAAATAGCCTTCCGTGGCTGAAGCAGCAATATCAAATTTCTGCTTCCAATGTTCGATCTCTTGAAGTTCGGCAATCTTAGAAGGGTTGTTGAGGGATAGATCGAATGCTAACAGATCGTCGCCGCGGAAGCCGAGCGTATAAAGATGAATAATTCCAATCTTGGTTAACTCCGCAACTATAACTCTCTGCAGTCGTTGGATGGTGCGAGAAAATCGGATATCTTTTTGTGCCAAAGTGGTCTTATCTTCTTCGGCGCCCTCGCCCATAGTCAAGTATGATTGAGGAATTTTTAGCGCGGAAAAGAGTTTGTCGCGCAGATACTTAATATCATCAATGGCTGTAATGTTTTGCGCGCCGGCAAGTGACTGAATTTCTGTCTGTGAGCCTGCGCGCACAGGAATGAAATAGTCCTCTTCAATACTCATTGGATTATACCGTAAATCAATTTTGCCGTTATCTGGGTTAACAACCGAATGTCTCTTCAGTTGGCTCACGATTTTCTCCATATACTGTTCCACATCTTGCGGTGGAATAGAGCCTACATCAATCTTAAACACGCGGCGCTCAGATGAACGAACCACGCGATAAGCCATCATCGCATCTTCCATCAGTGTAAGTTGGCGCCAAATACGACGAGCGGGCTCAAGAATAGACGTGCCATATGGTGCGTACTTGTCGTTACCAAGGATGCGGAAATGTGCAACTTGCCAGTTTTCAAACGTCATACCGGCAGAATTCCACTGATATTGGATATAGTTAGGGTTGGTTGAATCTTCACCCTCAAGTCTTTCAATTTCTGCCGGAGGAAGAGCGATGACAGACTGTACCCCATACTTGTCATCGATATCAAGGTACAGAAAGAAGTCGCCGTATTTGCACATAGTACGTGCCCAGCCAAAAAGGTTATATTCTACATTAAGAATATTTGAATAAAGGATTGCCAGCACTGCTTTGATCTCTTCGTTGGGGCAATCAATATTTAGCATAGGTCGCAGATCGGAATAGGTGGTCATCTCATCAGCATAGATATCCATAGTAGATGCAATTTCCGGCATGTACTCCATCTGATCAAAATCGACATATCTCTCGCTGCGGCGTTGATTTTGAATTGCGTTGGACGCAATATTGTCCAAAGGGTTATATACTGATTTCTTAAACTGTTGACCCGACGCTGATTTAAAACGTGAAGAAAATTTATCTAAATGTTGTCTTCTGATTCTGCGGCCGCTCTGAGAACGATAGCTGATAATTGGTCCAGAAAACAGGCGTGTAAGCGCCTTAAATAAATTCGCTTGGGGGTTTTTAGGGTTTTTGTCTGCTGGCATTTATTTTCTCACTTTATAATCCATTTAAATTGGTCATATAGATGTTTGGCATCATTCATTTTATCAAAGATGTTATCTTTTTTGTAGCCTTCTTGTCCTTTAATTTGTGTATTCATAGTTGTTTTACTTGTGTAGATTGCCCCAAGAAAAGCTTTTTGATAATTTAAATCTCTGGCGTTGGCTTGTAGTGCGGTGTCTCTTACCCAACACGCAATAGCTAATGCCATAATCAAATCATCGTGATACCCTCGCATGGCTTGTGGTTTTCCATTCTTCCAAATAAAAGTCTTCATCTCGTTAATTGTACGAGAGGAATATACTTTAATTAGTTTATTTCTGATAAACTCTTCTAATTTCGCCACTATTAGAGGGCGCGTTTTCATCGTGGTGGTAAATCCGGGTACGGCTGATTGACGAATTTCTGCTTGATGTTGTTCGATGTATTCATGTGTAGACTTGATTGAGTGGTACAAATTTGGATATGCATATTCAAGCAGTTTGTCTAAGACTGAGTACCCTACATTGTTATTTTCAACCACCAGCATGCATCCGCCGAATTCCCGGCCGGCTTGATTGAGCATGTTTGCAAACATATCTAGAGTTGGCTTTCCTTGGTACTCTCCCACCACCTCTAGTGTCTCTAATTTGATAATGTGGAAAGTCGAATAATCTGCACCGTCGCCACGAGCCACATCCGCAACCATTAAATAATTGCAGGTTGGATCAAACTCTTCCCAAATCCAAAAGTTTCTATCAAACCCGGTTCTATGCTTTGGTTCGCAAACATTTGATAATAGCCACTCCATACAATCCGGATCGATGACTGTCTCACCAGAGGTGTTGAAATTGCATGCCAATTCTTGCGCAATTTGTCTCTTGGACATATTCTTGGTTTCTTTCTTGAACCACTCTTCGTCACGATCTGGATGGACGTCCCACGGTAGCGTAGTTAAGTTAAAGTTATTGGCGCCGGCGTCGGCATCAGTACATGTTTTGTGAAACCAGTTACCAACACCGTTTGGTGTAGAGAGCGCAATACAGCGACCACCAGTTGACAGCGTGGGATATAGACCTGTCCATAATTCTTCTAGTCCGTCAATATGCGCAGCCTCGTCAAGTACCAGCAAAGACAGTGCCTCTGAACGACCCGCATCGCCTGACGTAGACGCAGCTTTTATAGACGAGCCGTTTGACAATTCAAAAGAGTTTCTATTATCAACTGAAATGCTCGCGATACGCAACCACTCTGGAACATTTCTCATAATGTTCTTAACTTTTTTAACCAAGTTGCCAGCGGTAGCAAACTTGGTAGCCATAACAAGAATGGCTTTATCACGATGAAACAGCATCATCCATACGATATAGCCGGCAGTAATTGTGGATATACCTAATTGGCGCGCCTTTAAAATAATATTAAAGCGATAATCATTAAAATCTTTAAGAAGGTCGTCTTGGAAATCATAAGTATTAAATAAAATTAGACCATGAAGCGGGTGAGATATTCTAGCATAATTATTAAGAAAATATGAAGGATCGTTACCGCACTTTAATATTTCTTGAACTCTCTGTTTTTTGTCTAACTGGAAACTCATACATCTTTCATGGCCGCTATAACTTCTTCTCGATTCGCTAAGTCTCCCTCTCCGTCAACAACTATTATCTCCTCAAGTCCGTCTTTCCGAGCCTGAATAATTATTTCCGCATCAGTGTAGTTTTCGAAGCCGTGGGGATCTAAAACGTTATACATCTCCGCATCGCTTCCCATATCGTGATAATGACCTTCTGCCATGGCTTCTCGGATAAGGGTCATTAATTCTTCTAACTTAAACCCAACTTGAGGTCGACCTTCGGCGCCGGGGGAATAAAGAGTTTCGGGTGCCTCATCTTCGGCATCCCCCATCTCTACGCCGGGGAGAGTCTCAAATACTGCTTGAAATAAATCAGCTACTTCTTCTGGAGGTAATCCCTGTACTAAGGCGGCAATCTGATCTTCAATTGAAGATGGCTCGTCGACAGGGAAAGGCATTGTATCATCAGCGGGCGGCTCAGATTCAGGTGCCGGAGGTAGCTCAGGAGGCTCAGGGATCTCTCGATCGTCATCTACCCAGTCAGGCTTTTCGCCACCCTTAACCCAAGCCAGAAGATCGTCCACTTTATCCTCACTAAGTACAATGCCCTCTTCAGCGGTATACTCTTCAATGATTATTCTATAAAGATCTTGTCGGCTTAGTTGCATTTTACTCTCCTACTTCTTAGAACGGGTATCGTTCTTGGGGCGCTTACCTTGCCAGCCGCCCTGATCCAAGAAGGTCTTCCAGCTGCTCTCGACGCGGTCGGTAGATTCTTGCGTATCGCTCATCTCTTCATCAAGACCGCCGACTTTATAATGTTTCTTAGCTTGCACCCAGCTTCTTACTCTTGAAGAGTTTTGGACCATCACGTCAACCTCTCCCTCTTCGGTTAGAGTGACTGAGTCGCCAGTGATTTTTTTGTATTCTTTTTTAAGCCAGCCGGCGATATCGGTTAATCTCTGATCGATCTCCTGCTCAAAACCGCTAGCATAAACTTCTTTTAATTGAACTTCTGATTGATAAGTTAGGCACATCATATTGCCATAAAATTTAACATTAAAGCCGTCCATGACTCTTTGATCAATAAGGGCATCACCCTCTTCTCTGCGAAGTATACCGTCATTTGCCGGCTCGTAATCCTCACCAAGCGCGCCGTCATATGCATTTGCTGCGGCTTGCGCTAAGCCTTGTATAATTTCGTAAACTGTAGCCATTAATGATCTCCTCTCATTTTCTTATACTCTAAATAGTGTTTAACTGAAGAAAGGTAATCGGATGCTTTTGTAATTTTAGCTTGTACCCAACTATCTAGCTCTTCTCCATCTTCTATCATTTGTTCCAATTCTGCTGCATATTCTGCTGTTCGATATAGTTGAGATTTAGCCATGCGTCCTTCTCCATCCTCAACCGAATCAGAAGAAACAGAAGCAACAGGATCATCTGGAATAGCAGATCCGCACTGCTCACTGACTGATTCTGGAGACTGTGTGGATGTGCTTGGGACTATTTGTTTTTGTAACATTTTCATTACTCGCTGAATGATTGCTTTTTTGTTGTTCAGCTCCACTCCCGGAAGCTCTGCTAGATCCAATAAAAATTGATCTATCTGCTGTAATATCCCTCTTTCTAAATTAGAAAGTTCTGGGTTTGCTTCTTTGCGTTGATCTTTGCCTGCTGCGGCAAAACTCGCACCACTCATCGAAGAGGTGGTAACTCTTTGGTCTGCTTCTTGTTCTCTCAAAACTTCATAAATAAGAGCTTTAAGATTTTGAGGAGTTAATTTCATTGGGGCGCCATCCTTGTATCCATCTTTCTTCTCTATCTTCTACGTATTGAATATAACACTTATGACAACAATCAAATTTGATGTAACAAACGTCATCCATGGATTTTTTAGGAAAAGCCCCACAGACCGAACAACACTTTAAAGATTCTCTATTAAGTAGTTTTTTTGATACCATTATACCATTTATATCTATTTTCTCGCTATACTCTTCATTTTTGGATGTTTTTTGATAAAACTCTTTCATTTGCTTAAGGTACTCTTTTTCTCTATCTTCACTCCAGCCATCGCGCGGGTTAACTATTGCCTCTGTTCCGTACTTTTTGGCAATTGCTTTTTCAATAGCGGCTATTTGATCGGTATCTTTATTTTTCATTTAAAGCTTTATATACCCCATAGGAACCAGCAGTACCAATTACAATACCGCCCGCAAAATATAACCACTTATATCGCGGAGACGTCTTCTTCAGCGCTGCAGCTAATAAATCTATTTCTTTATCCTTTTGAATTATAAACAAATCATACTCATCTGTTAAGGATTTGTGTTTTATTTTTAAACTTTCTATTTCGAACTTGTGGGTTTCTTGTAATTTTTCTATCTCATAGTCTACTCTTATCTGACAGGCGTACGCCGCAATGTCGTAATCGGATAGTATTGTCGATATCGAATACTCATCAAACAATACACCCTCAAATGGTGCTGGTTGTTTGTATTCTAAAAAAGTAAACTTTGCCGGCTCAGTTGCATTTGCTGTCAAAGATAGCATTAACATTAGCTTAAGGAACATATTCAATCCCAAAGGTCTCTTCTATGTCTTTAATTAGCTGCTCGCGATCACTATTGAATTTGTTTCGATATTTGGTCTTCTTATCTTCTCTCAATTCCTTGATCATCTGTAGGGAGTCTTCATATTCTTTTTCGATTGCTGCCAAGGATTCTAGATAGTTCTCTGTTAAAATGCGTCTTTCCTCTATTTCGCGAGCATGTATTTCTTTAAGCCCTTCTATTTGAGCTTCGTGGGATTGCGCCTGAGTTTCGTACGCCTTCTGCATTAACTTGTAGTCGTTTCTGTTTTTGAGAGCCACAACGAGCAAAAGCGATACGATGAGTATCGCTTTCCAATTCTTTAACGCAAAATCTAATATTCGTTTTTTAACCATTATGTCCTCGTAATCTAGCAATTCCGTCGATAACTGTTTGACCTCCGATATATATTGCCGAAATAACCACCCAATCTTCGCTAGTCACGTGACCTGCAAGGGTCAAACCTGTTGCGGTCAACCAAACCATAAGCTTACGAGAAGTAAGCTTTGCCAGCCATGTATCCATAAATGCTTGTGCTTTAGCCATCATTAATCACTCCATTATCGAGTCCGACCGGACCCCTCCCTTTCGGGTCAATCATCTTCTTCTATTTTAGATGTACACATCTCTTCTGCCTCTGCAGCTGATAAACTATCTGCGCGCTGAGATGCAGGCTTATCTTTTTGTGCGCAAGCCCATCGACGTTGCTTCTCGGAAGATACTTCGTCAAGCTCATCTTCTCCCTCGGCTGCTGTGTCGATTTTTGGCACCGCTTCCATTACCGCTTGAAGATCTTGTACCGCTATGTTTTTTACGAATACTCGACTTACTTTCTCTTCTAAGCCCAAGTCCATTAAAAAAGCCATGGCGTGCGCTTGTATTTCTGAATCCATAATGTCTGCTGGATTCGTGGGAGGAAATCGATCTAAAGCGCCCAGACCACCGGTCAGACCGCCCCTGTTCGAAACTTGCCCATCACCTTCATTTAAATGCTTTCGCCAGTTTTCAAACAGTTTTTTCATTTTTAGGAATCTTCCGTTGGGTGCATCCAACCCATCTTTTTGCATCCGCCGGGGGTTACTCCAGATGTTTCGTATCTTCCCGTTTTTACATACTCGCCTTTTTCGCACATCTTCTTGGCTTCTTCAATCGCAGCATCGACAAGCTGCAGACCATGTCCGCCACCACTATCCGAAAGTGCATTATATATTCTTCCATAGGCGCCCATATATCCGCCTTTAACTGGATACAATGGCCAATAGGTGATACCGCTAACTTCCTGTGCTCTGTGTTTGCTCCACTCGTCTCTCTCTACTCCCATGCGACCATGATATGAAATCTTAATTCCGTTTTTGCGGAATGCTCTATCCCACGCTGCGCTTGGAATTGCAAAGTCTTTGCGGGGATCCCCCTTGAGGCTCATGTCATGAACTTCAGATAAAGTCGCTTCAAGCTCTTCCTTGATGATCTCTTTAAGTTGTGACTTCGTAATCTTCATGCGGTCCATCCATCCTTCCATTCTTCCCATTTTTCAGTGGTGATGCCTTTTGGTAAATACTTTCCAGCGTTTTCAATGAAGTAAATAATCTGCTCGGGTGTCCATCCTTGGGTAGATGAATACTTGTACCAATCGTCAATTTCTCTCATGCGCAGATCGAGTGGATTTTTATAGCGCAACTTGGACGCTCTTTCTATTTGTTCTTCGGTATAGCCATTGTCTGCCATCCATCGCTTCATCCGGCGCCCTGCAGTATCGCCATGAGCAGATAATGTATAGTCCATGCCTCCGGGATCTGCATAAGTAAAGCGATCTCGCCAGCCTTCGGACATAACGGACTCAAGTTCTTCTTTGATAATCTGTTTAAGTTCTGGTTTCGTAATCTTTATCATCTAATCGCACCCAAAAGATATGCTATGCGCTTTTTTGAAATCACCTATCGAAGCGACAATACTTTTTTTGGTGCAAGGTCCATCGTACCAGGCATCAAATAATTCTTTAATTTTGGCATTTCTAATTTCACTGGGACGTACGCCTTGCTCAAGCAAAACTTCCCACAAAATTTCACCAACTAGTTCGGAATTATCCTCCTCAACCTCTACGGGTGCGGGTTCTTCATCAACAACCACCAATTTCGGTGATGTTGAGGTTTTGCTTATCAGCGAGTTCCATAATTTCTTAAGCCAATTCATCATAATCTCCTATGTTGCTAATCCATTCATACTTAGTATCGCAATCAAACCGGGCACATTCTTTCTGACATAAACGCCAGAGAAAAGTGTCTCGCATCGACCGCCGACATAAGCGATTGCCGACTCAAT
>MDSZ01054668.1_pt1 | contig 48062 bp, 50 predicted proteins | sample 811201 | NCBI WGS metagenome assembly MDSZ01 (sample SAMN05326647, study PRJNA326480) | marine metagenome | isolation source: seawater | place: Indian Ocean: North | collected 2010 | reverse complement strand
ATCCAAATGGAATTTTGGTTTTTATTGATAGATTATTAAACATTATATTAGTAATGCCCCATAATGCGCTTAAAATAGTTGCATAAATGAATATAAAAAACATTTGCTCATAACCAAGCCAGGAACCTATACCAGCTAAAAGCCATTTATCCCCTTCTCCAAAGCCATTCATTTTTCGAAAATAAAAGTATATTTGATTAATTAAATATATTAGCACCCAGCCAGCAAGTATTCCATAAAAAGAAAAGACTAGTCCTGATGAGATTGGCCTAACATTAAGAAAAGAATTAAATATAATACCTAAAATTATAATCAAAATCATGACAGGAAAGTTTAGTTGCATTTTAGTCCAGTCTGTGATCATGCAAATCAAGAATAAACATGAAAAGATAGCGTTAAATATGAAATTTTCTGTATCAAAATGAATAAAATATAAAACAAATAATAAAGACAAAAATAATTCTGAAGTAAGATTTTGGATGCTGATTTTCTTATTACAAAATTGGCATCTACCATAACATAAAATAAACCCAACAACGGGTATTATATGCCACCAAGACAAGACTTTATTACAATGATCACATCGTGATTTTTGAAATATTATATCTTTATTATTTACAATTCTTAATGCAGAAGCATGACAGAAGGATCCGAAACACAATCCTAAAAGTCCTACATAAAATAAATAAAGAAAATTTAAATTATCGAATGGATTAACCTCTATAGTGAACGGTGATATAATCGCCAATTTTTCGTTCCCTTAGTTTTTATTATGATAAATGCTATTATTATAGTATCAATTAAATAAATAAATTACTAATTAGAGTTAACATGCGTGAATTTGATCAACCTGGAAGGTCTGTCGTCTATTCAAGCAATGGTATGGTTGCTAGTTCTCAAACTCTTGCCAGCTCTTCCGCATTAAATACACTAAGGAGTGGAGGAAATGCAATCGACGCTGCCATTTCAGCAGCTGCATTGCTCGCAGTCATTGAACCGACAGACACATCGATTGGCGGTGACTGTTTTGTTTTATATTCACCTAAAGGCAAATCACCACCCCTCGCCTTTAATGGTTCAGGCAAGTCTCCTAGTAAATTAACATTACAGTATATGTTAGAAAATGGCTTCAAAGAAATGCCTCATCAGGGTCCACATACAGTTACTACACCTGGTGCCATTGACGCTTGGTGGCAAATACATCAAAGGTTTGGAAAACTTGATTTTGAAGAAATTCTTCTTCCTGCTATAAACCACGCAGAAAATGGGTATGTTGTTCATGAAAGGCTAGCTCATCACTGGAATAGTAACTTTGACAGACTAGATAATTTAGGCGACGCAAAAAGTATTTTTTTAAATAATGGCATTCCACCTTCGGCAGGTCAAAAAATGAAGAACCCTGCCCTTGCTCAAACATTAAAGAAAATCGCTAAAAAAGGAAGAAAAGGGTTTTATGAAGGTGAAATCGCAGAAACAATCGTAGCATTTTTGAATGAAATAGGTGGACTTCATAGTTTAGATGATTTTTATAATACATCTGGTGAATTTGTTGAACCCATAAGTGCGGAATATAAAAATAACAACGTTTACCAACTGCCTCCCAATACACAGGGAATAATTGCATTAATTATATTAAAGATTCTTAATAATTTAAATATTGATAAACATGAACATAATTCTGCCGAGAGAACTCATCTATTAATTGAAGCCTCTAGAATTGCTTATAACTATAGGAATCTATTATTAGGAGATTTTAATTCCAGTGAAAAAATTATAAATATATTAAATGATGATAAATTAATTTTTGACTTTTCCCAAAATATTAAACTTGGTTCAATCATAAATCCGCTTCCACCAATTCCCAAATATGGATCCAATACGATTTACCTTTCTGTAGTAGACAAGGATCAAAATATGGTGAGTTTCATTAATTCTATTTTTGAGCCTTTTGGCTCTGGTTTAGTTCCTACAAATACTGGGACTCTTCTTCAAAATAGAGGTCATAGTTTTTCTTTAGATAAAGATCATCCTAATTGTATAGCATCATCTAAAAGGCCTATGCATACCATTATCCCTGCCATGTTAGGAAATGATAATAAAATTAATCTTACTTTTGGTGTAATGGGGGGCGACTACCAGCCAATGGGTCATTCCCATTTTTTAAGTTCAATTATTGACCATAACTTTAACATTCAAGAAGCTTTAGATGCGCCAAGATTTTTACCAATTGATAACCATGTAGATTTTGAGTCAAGCTTTCCAAATGACATTATTAAAACTTTGTCAAGTTGGGGTCATAAAATAAGGCAGTCACCCTATCCTTTAGGTGGTGGGCAGGGAATATTAATTGATTGGGAAACAGGAACATTATCAGGAGGATCAGATCCTCGAAAAGACGGATGTGCTATAGGATATTAGAAAAATTAACCACTCAAACCTTTTGTCATAATTGACGATAACTTCTCTGTAAAACTTTTAGTATCGAGTGGCATTTCACCCTCAACAATTCTGGCTTGATCTAATAAGAGATGTGATACATCACTTACAAGTTCTTTATCTCCAGAATTTGAAACTAACTTGGACAGTGTCTTAATAAGACTATGATTACCGTTTATTTCAAGGATTTTCTTACTTTCATTTTCAAGTCTTTTGTGTTGCCTCATTAATTTTTCCAGATGCATATCCATGCCCTCATCACTGGCAGTCAGACAAACCGGGCTATCAGTTAATACTTGAGAAATTTTTATATCTTTTATCTTGCCTTCCAAATGAGACTTCATCTCAGTCACAAGTTTTTCTAAGTTCTTTTCACTCGCGGATTCTTTTTTATCAGATTTATTTTTATCTTTCGGTTTAAATTTTGAAAGATCAACATTCCCCTTGGTTATAGATTTAAAGGCTTTCCCTTCATAATCAGTAAATGATGGCAACCAAAACTCATCAACTGGATCCACCATAAATAAAACTTCCAGACCTCGAGACTTAAATCCTTCTAATTGGGGACTGGATAAAATCTGCTCGTAACTTTCCCCAGAAATATAATAAATTTCTTTCTGGTCTTCTTTCATTCTAGAAATGTACTCATTAACAGATGTGAACTTGTCATCTTTAGAAGACTTAAATAGAGAAATGTCTAAGATAGTTTTTTTCCTTTCAAAGTCTTCATAGATGCCCTCTTTAAAGGCAGCACCAAACTCATTGAAAAACTTTTCGTAACTTTCTCTGTCTTTTTCAAAAACTTTCTTTAACTCACTTAAAATCCGATTAACTAAAGCCTTGCTGATTTTATTCAAGGCTAGGTTACTTTGCATCATCTCACGACTTACATTTAAATCGATATCTTCACTGTCAACAACGCCTTTAATAAATCTAAAATACGAAGGCAGCAAAGTTTCACATTCGTCAGTAATGAAAACTCTATTTGTATACAATTTTATGGATGACTTTCTATCAGGATTAAATAAATCAAAAGGTTTCATTTCAGGAATAAACAACAAATTTGTATAACTCACTAAACCTTCAGTAGTGTTATGAATTACCTGCCAAGGCTTTCCAATACCACCCAAATGATTATAAAACTCATTATATTGTTCTTCTTTGATATCTTTTTTATTTCTCATCCATAAAGCGGAAGCAGTATTTAATGTTTTTGTGCCTTTATCTTTGCCAGATTCCAATAATTTAACTGGGTAAGGTATATGATCAGAATATTTTTTTACTATGTTTTCAATTCGAAATGTATCTAAATAATCTTTTTCTTCCTTTTTAATATGGAGTATAATTTCAGTTCCTACTTTTTCTTTTTTAAACGAAGAAATTTTAAATGATGATTGTCCATCAGATTCCCAGTGCCATGAATCATCACTTTCAACACTTTTTGTTATAACTTCAACTTTTCCAGCAACCATAAATGATGAATAAAATCCAACGCCAAATTGCCCTATAAGTGATAGATCTTGGTCTTTATTTTTTTTATTAGCTATCCCTTCGAGAAAGGCCTTTGTTCCAGACTTTGCTATTGTCCCAAGACTTGAAACTAATTCTTCATTTGTCATGCCAATGCCATTATCAGAAATGGTTAAAGTTTTCGCTTTTTCATCAAGTTTAATGTCAATTGACAACTCATCTGAAGGAGCAAGCGATTTGTTAGTTTGACCTTTGTAGCGTCTTTTATCACAAGCATCAGACGAATTAGAAATCAATTCTCTAAGGAAAATATCTTTATTACTGTATAAAGAATTAATAACAATATTTAAAACTTTACCAGTATCAGCTTCAAATTGATGTTCTTTTGATGACATATTTTAATCCCTTAGAAATAATTGATTGATCTGTGATATTTAGTAATTAAGTAAACGATTTTCAAGCCTTTTAACTAATTAATTTAATCCACCCTTATCTTTAATAAATTGCACCAAAGGTTGAACGCCTTCTCCTTTCTTAAGATTGGTAAACTGCCAAGGAAGATCAATTCTCATCTTCTTTGTATCCCTCTCCATAACTTCCAATGAAGCGCCAACTAATTCTGCCAAATCAATTTTATTAATTAACAAAAAATCTGAACGAGTTATTCCAGGACCTCCTTTTCTGGGAATTTTTTCTCCTGCGGCTACATCAATAACATAAATCGTTAAATCAACAAGTTCAGGACTAAAAGTTGCCGCTAAATTATCTCCTCCAGATTCAATAAGAATTAAATCTAAGTTAGGAAATTTGATTTTCATTTCTTCAATGGCAGCTAGATTAATCGAAGCATCTTCACGAATTGCCGTATGAGGGCATCCTCCTGTTTCAACACCAAGAATTCTCTCTTCCTCTAATGCTCCAGCTCTATTTAAAATAAGTGCATCTTCTTGGGTGTATATATCATTAGTGATTGCACAAATATCATATTTGTTTCTAAAAAAAATGCATAACTTTTCCATTAATGCGGTTTTGCCAGACCCTACTGGGCCACCTATACCAACCTTAAGAGGTCCATTTTCATTCATGATCTAAAAATCCTTGTATATTGAGTTTCATGTTTCATGCTCGATATATCACTTCTCCAACAGCAATTTCCAAGCTGGTTTATTTTTGCCTTTTTAACCTTTGGGATAATTGAAATTATACATTCTGACAATTCATTTAATAATTTTTGACCATCTGTTTGACCAAGAGGGATCAATCTTATTCCAGCAGATACAAGATTAGAAACATTACTATGCAGTAAACCAACCAAAGATTCTTCAATTTTTAAATTATATAAATTACATGCAATTGAAAATGCAATAGGATAAGAAACATTTGAACTCAATTTATATTTTTTTAAATCAAAATTTCCAACATCTTTAGTTATCTTTATAAAAGCATTCCCCTGCATAACAGTTTCTAATCGTCTCTCTTTAGATGTTTGTAAAGTCAATGACAAATTAGAAATTTTTTTAAATTTTGTATAATTTTGAGATTTCAATGATTGATAAGCATGAAAAAATATTACTGAATCGGTCCACAAACTACCATTAAATAAAATGGCCTGTAGCCATTTAATGAAGCTATTCTTATCGGTAATTTCCTTTTCATGAATAGTCCACTCTAAACCATGAGAATAACTAAATGAGCCGATAGGGTAATTGGGACTAACAATAGTAAGCAAATTAAATATTTTAGTATGGTCCATTTTATTCATTAAAATTAGTGATTATGATTTTTATGGCTATATGCCCCTTCCAAAGGGTGAAATTTATCTAAAACATTTTCAACCTTTGCATTTAAACCTTTCAACATCTCAGAAATAACACTGTCCCTATAAAGAAAAATACTGTCATCTCTAATTTCAGCATTTAAATGTCTGTTTCCAATATGCCAAGACAAAATAGCTAATTGTTTTTTTGAATCACAAGTTACTCTCATTAATTCTTCTTTTGAAGCTATAATTTTAATATAGTTTCCATTTGGGTCAATAAGAGCATCACCATCTTTGAGCATAGAAGATTTTTCAAGATTTAATAAAAATTCATACCCTTTTTTGGTTTTCATTAGAATTCTTCTTCTACAACGGTCTTGAAATGATAAATAAATGCAATCTATATGATCACCTGACCACATATCTTTTCTTTTAAATTTAGAAATACTTATCATTAAAATAAAAAATATCTTTGAGCCAGAGGTAAGGTTTTAGCAGGTTCACAAGTTATTAATTCTCCATCTGCAATAACCTCATATGTTTCAGGATCCACTTTTATGTTAGGAGTAGAATCATTCAAAGCCATGTCTGATTTAGAAAGTTTCCTATTATTTGATACAGGTAACAAATTCTTTTGTAAATTCCATTTATCTTTAATGTTAAAATCCAATGAGGCTTTGGAAACAAATGTAACAGAATTTGAAGAAATAGATCCCCCAAAAGAACCAAACATTGGCCTGTAATGAACTGGTTGGGGAGTTGGAATAGATGCATTTGGATCCCCCATAGGTGCATAAACAATAGATCCACCAACAATTACAAAAGACGGTTTAACTCCGAAAAATGCTGGTTCCCATATACAAAGATCTGCCCTTTTACCAATTTCAATGGAACCAACGTATTTAGAAATTCCATGAGCTATGGCAGGATTAATAGTATACTTTGCAATATATCTCTTAGCTCGAAAATTATCATTTTCTCCTTGTTCATCATTTAATGGTCCTCTTTGAACTTTCATTTTATGAGCTGTTTGCCAGGTTCTTATTATGACTTCTCCAACTCTGCCCATAGCTTGACTATCAGAAGCCATGATTGAAAATGCACCCATATCATGTAAAACATCTTCTGCAGCTATGGTTTCTTTTCTTATTCTGCTTTCTGCAAATGCTATATCTTCAGGAATTTTTGGATCTAGATGATGGCAGACCATCAACATATCTAAATGCTCTTCAATAGTATTAACAGTATATGGCATAGTAGGGTTGGTAGAAGAAGGCAAAACATTTGGATGAGAGCATAATTTTATAATATCTGGAGCATGTCCCCCTCCTGCACCTTCCGTGTGAAATGCATGTATAGTTCTATTTTTAAAGGCTTTTAAAGTGTTTTCAACAAATCCGGATTCATTCAATGTGTCTGTATGTATCATTACTTGAACATCAAAATCATCTGCTACAGATAAACAATTATCAATTGAAGCTGGTGTTGTTCCCCAATCTTCATGGAGTTTCAATGCTGCTGCACCTCCTTTGATTTGCTCCTCTAATGGCTTTGGGAGTGACGCATTACCCTTGCCTGCAAAAGCAAGATTGATTGGGAATGCATCTGCAGATTGAAGCATTTTACCTATATGCCATTCTCCTGGTGTACATGTAGTTGCAGTCGTTCCATGTGCCGGGCCAGTTCCTCCACCTAACATTGTAGTAACACCACTACAAATCGCCTCTTCAATTTGCTGTGGACAAATAAAATGAATGTGAACGTCTAAGGCTCCAGCAGTGATAATTTTCCCTTCACCTGCAATAATCTCTGTACCAGGACCAATAATAATATTTACAGCAGGTTGTATGTCAGGATTGCCAGCCTTTCCAATACTATTAATTATGCCATCTTTTATTCCAATGTCAGCCTTAAAAATTCCTGAATAATCAAAAACAAGAACATTGGTAATAACTGTATCAACTGATCCTTCTTCACGACTAATTTGAGATTGACCCATTCCATCTCTAATAGTTTTACCACCGCCAAACTTTACTTCTTCTCCATAAATACAAAGATCTTTTTCTACCTCAATGATTATCTCTGTATCTGCCAAGCGAACTTTATCGCCTGTTGTTGGTCCATACATAGCAGCATAAGATTGTTTGTTAATTTTAGACATTAATATACATTTACCTACTTAATTTTACCCATTATTTTTTTATTAAATCCATAAATTTCTTTAGTCCCCTGATAAGGAATTAAATACACTTCTTTTTCTTGGCCTGGTTCAAAGCGAATTGCTGTCCCTGAAGGAATATTTAAACGCATACCTTTCGATTTATTTCTATTAAAATCTAAAAATGAATTACTTTCATAAAAATGATAATGGCTACCCACTTGTATCGGTCTATCACCTGTATTAGAAACCAGAATCTTAACAGATTTAAGTTTTGAGTTTAATTTAATTTGACCTTCTTTAATTATATATTCACCAGGTATCAATTTAAATCCTTTCACCTAATTGGTTCGTGAACCGTTACCAACTTTACTCCATCAGGAAAAGTAGCTTCAACCTGAACTTCATTAATCATTTCTGCAATTCCTTGCATAACCATATCACGTGATAATACTTTGGCACCACTTTGCATTAAATCTGAAACAGACCTTCCGTCTCTAGCTCCCTCAACAATAAAGTCACTTATAATCGCTATTGCTTCAGGATAATTTAATTTAACTCCCCTTTTTAATCTTTTTCTTGCAACATCTGCTGCCAAAGAAATCAATAATTTGTCTTTTTCTCTAGGAGAGAGTTTCATTATTTAAATTCTCCAAGTTTTGGGTAATTCTAAATCTGGAAATATTAGATAAAAAATCTTTGATATTGCCTCTTTTAAAATTCTAGAATTTTTAGATACAAGTCGGAAAACCATCAAATTATTTAAAATCATACTTACACCCGATTCACAAGGCAAGTCGACTATAGAGTTTCTTATTTTATCTAATAAATTTCCCATATTGTTTTTATAAAATATTATTGAAGACATTGAGTTCGAACCGTCAAGGATTGCAGGATTTTTTATTTTTTGATTTATATCACCATCAATAAAACTAAAATCTGAGAATATTAATTTATTATTCAAAATAATCTTCCATCTTTCATCAAACATACCCTCATAAACTTTTTCACCCATTTTATGACGACCAAATACAACAGATTCAACCCCGAAAAACATTGATGATTGAGATAGATTTATAGTGTTACACCTTTTAATTCTTGATTCATTAAACATTATTAATTCTTGTGGCAACCATAAAAACTTTGATTTTTCTCCTAAATAAATTTGATTTATAATTTTTACTTTACCATCAATACATTTATAGACTTTCTCAGCTGCTTGACCACTTATAAGCACTTTACTATCCTTATCAACTTCAATCTTAAGTTTGCAATAATCTCCTCCTGTGTAACCTCCTGCAGTATTTATTAACACAGCTTCTGAAAATTCATTGAAAGAAGATGGAAATCTAATTTTTAAGCTTCCTTGTTGAAATAAATCATTAAGTTTTGTGGTGTTGTCAATAGTTTTATAAGAAAGAAAGCCAATACCTTTTGACCTTTGCAAGAATTCAGATTTTTTGATAGGTAAATTCATATAATGTTAATCAACTAAAAGTGATTTTGATAAGTCATTGTGTTTTTCAATTGCAGTGTAAAGATCTAAATTTACAATTTCTCCATTTTTAGCAATTACACTTCCATTACAAATTGTGTATACAGTTTTAAATGGACCACAAAAAATTAACCCAGACAAAGGATCTTCGATTGCGCCAGAAAGTTCTAAAGAATTTAAGTTGAATATTGAGAAGTCAGCACTATTACCAACTTTAATCTTTCCAATATCATCTCTATTTAAGGTTTCTGCTCCTCCTGCCGTTGCCATCCATAGTGCTTGACGAGCAGTTAAACCACTACTTCCATGGACAACTCTCTGCAACAATAAAGACTGCCTTGCTTCATTTAATAAATTACCACTATCATTAGAAGCTGATCCATCGACTCCCAAACCAACAGAAACCTTATTATTAAGAAGTTCTTTAATGGGGGCTATTCCTGATCCTAATCTCATGTTTGAGCAAGGACAATGAGATACTTTAGTGTTAGTAGAAGACATAAGATTAATTTCATAGTCATTTAATTTCACACAGTGAGCATGCCAAACATCTGGACCCAACCAACCAATGGACTCTAAATATTGACCAGGAGACATTTTTAGAATTTGATTGCAATATTTTACATCTTCATCATTTTCTGCAAAATGAGTATGCAATCCAACGTTTAAATCTCTTGCCATTATGGCAGTCTCTTTCATTAAGTCCTGTGAAACAGAAAAAGGAGAACATGGAGCAAGGGCAATTCTTAACATAGAGTTATGTTTAGGATCATTCCATTTTTCAACTACACGAATGGAATCAGACAAAATCGATTCTTCTTTTTCAACAAGAAAATCAGGCGGTAAACCACCCAATGATTCACCAACACTCATAGAACCTCTTGTAGCATGAAATCTAATTCCTATTTTTTTAGCTATTTCAATTTCATCTTCAAGTTCAACGCCATTTGGGAATATATAGAGATGATCAGAAGTAGTTGTGCAACCAGATAAAATCAGTTCAGACAAACCAATTGAAACAGACGACTTTAAATGAATTGGCTTAATTTTAGCCCAAATAGGATATAATGTTTTCAACCAATCAAAAAGGTTAGCATTTTGTGCTAATCTAATTGCTTTAGTTAACGTTTGAAAAAGATGGTGATGGGTATTTATTAAGCCTGGTAAAACCAAATAACTAGATGCATTTATAACTTGTTCTGCATCTACATTTCTTTCTTTACTAGGGAAAATATCCTTAATTATTCCATCAACACATAAAATTGAATAATCTTTCAACTCTTGTCCTGTAGAAAATGGGTCTGACCCATCCATTGTGGCAAGAACTTTAATATTTTTAATTAGTAACGAAGACATTTAATTAAAGGAATAAATAAAATGCAGCTTAAAATAAAGCTGCGTTTTAATATATTTTATAGTTTAACTATCAACTCTCATGATTAAACTAAACAATTATGAAGGTCAAATTATATTAATTATATTAAATTCAATATCTTATTATGATTATTAAATGTTATTTATTAATATAAATAACTAACTTATATATTGAAGAAATTTTTTCATTGAATATAAAATAAAATCATTTAAACAAAACTAATGGAAAAATATAAAGTAGAAACTCTTATAAAAGAATCAGAAATAAATGACCGTATTTATGAATTATCTAAAAGTATAACCAATCATTATGCAGAAACGTCTAAACTTATTGTGGTAGGACTTCTAAGAGGTTCCTTTATGTTTATAGCGGATCTGGTTAGAAGTCTAAATATACCTGTAGAAGTAGACTTTATTACAGTATCATCCTACGGAAGTGGAATGACTTCAAGTGGCAATGTTAAAATTTTAAAAGATTTAGACGGAGACATAAACGGTCATGACGTCCTTTTAGTAGAAGATATTGTTGATACAGGCAAGACTTTAGAAGCCGTTATAGAGTTATTGGAGACTAGAATGCCAAATTCTATAAAAGTTTGTGCTTTATTAAATAAACAATCAAGAAGAGTAGCGAATATAAGCGCTGATTGGGTAGGTTTTGAAATACCAGATGAATTTGTTGTTGGTTATGGCATTGATTATGCTCAAAAAAATAGAAATCTTCCATTCATAGGCAAGGTAGTTAAAAAATAAAGAGCATCTTAAAAAGATACTCTTTATTAATATGATTAAGTTAAGTTTTTAATATAACTATTAACCAGGCACTTGTCCTATAACTCCTTGAACATAGTAATTCATACCCCAAAGTCCACCATCATCCAATGTTTTACCACCATTGATAATATTACCTTGATTATCAATTATTGGCCCTTTAAAAACATTAAGGTTACCAGAAGTAATATCGTCAACGATTGCCTGGGCTTTAGTTGCCACGTCACTTGGCATGTTTTTGAATTCAGAAACAGTAAGGCATCCTTGAGCCATTCCACACCAAGTATCAGTTGAAGACCAATTTCCATCCATTACAGCTTGAATATGATCAATATACATTCCTGACCAATCGTTAACTGAGGCAAATAATTGAGCTTTAGGTGCAAAAGCTTCCATATCAGAACCTTGACCATAGCCAAAGGCCCCCTTCTCTTCAGCTGTTTGAAGCATAGCTGGTGTATCAGTATGCTGAGCTAAAACATCAGCGCCTTCTGCTATATGAACTTTTGCAGCATCAGCCTCTTTAACTGGGTCATACCATGTGTTTGCCCAAATAACAGAAATTGTTGCTGACGAATTCACAGACCTTAAACCTTGAGCAAAGGCATTAATGCCCATGATAACTTCTGGAATTGGAAATGAGGCTATATAACCAATCTTATTTGATTTAGTTACTAAGCCAGCAACAACTCCTTGGACATACCTTCCTTGATGGAATCTAATATTACCCGTAGCAACATTATCGGATCTTTTGTACCCGGTGGTATGAAGAAACTTAACATCAGGATAATCTTTAGCCACCTTAATTGTTGGATCCATATATCCAAAAGAAGTAGTAATAATTAATTTATTACCCTGTTCAGCTAATTCGCGAATAACTCTAGTAGCATCTGGTCCTTCTGGAACATTTTCTACATAAGAAGTTTCAACTTTATTACCAAAGTGATCTACAACAGCAAGTCTTGCTCTTTCATGAGCATAAGTCCAACCATGATCACCTGGAGTTGTCAAATAAACAAAACCAACCTTTAAAGGTTCAGCAATAGAAGCAGAAAAACTTAAAAGCAAAACTGCTACTGAAAATAGTAGTTTTTGAAATATATTTTTCATAATTCTCTCCTTTATATTTGTATAAATTAAAAACTAATAAGACTAAAAATCAATTATTTAAAAAATAAATGAATAGTATAGCAATAAATTGTATTGTTATTTTTAAGCACTACAAGATTTAGTATTTATATACGTTTATTTATTTCCCTACAATAAAAATTTTACCAAGACAAGCCGGTGAATTGATAAGTGAAAATTCTTTGTTTCTGGAAATAATTACTAAAACCAAAATTGTCGCTAAATAAGGCATCATAGATAAGAATTGAGCCGGCATTGTCCATCCCCTTGCCTGACCAACAAGTTGCATAACGGTAATGCCACTGAATAACAAAGCTCCAACAGGAACTCTAAGCGGCCGCCATGAAGCAAACACTACCAAAGCTAATGCAATCCACCCTCTTCCCGCTGTCATTGCTTCTGCCCAATGAGGAGTAAGAACCAAAGGCAAAAAAGCTCCAGCCAAACCAGCCATCAAGCCACCAAATAATACAGCAAGAAGTCTTACACCCAGAACAGAATAACCCAATGCATGCGCACTATCATGGTTGTTACCTACAGCCCTTAGTATCATGCCTCCTCTTGAAGAATGTAAAAACCAAGCGGTAATAAAAACCATTAAAAAAGCAAAATAAACGATTATATTGTGTGTAAATAATAACTGCCCTAACACTGGTATTTTGGAAAGAATTGGAACAGGCAAAACCTCAAGTCTAGTTATTGCCTTACCAACAAAAGAAGCTCCTACAAGACCAGACAAACCCGTTCCAAAAATTGTAAGGGCTAGTCCAGTTGCCACTTGGTTGGTGGCAAGACCCAAAGCAAAAAAAGCAAAAACTAAAGATGTAATTACGCCTGCTAAAGCCCCTGTTAAAATTCCTAGATTTGGATTGCCTGTTGTGATGGCAGTTATAGAAGCAATTACAGCTCCCATCAGCATCATTCCCTCAACGCCTAAATTAAGCACACCGCTCCTTTCAACAATTAACTCCCCATTAGCTGCTAACATAATTGGAATTGAAGACAAAATTACTGTTAATAGAAGATCAATCATTTTTATTTTTGAAGAAATTAAAATTTATAATTATATGATATCGATTAAATGTTTCACCTGCAAGCAAGCTAAATAATAACAAACCCTTAAAAATACCAGTAACTACTTTTGGCATACCCAAGGAAATCTGAACAGAATCACCTCCAAGCTCAGCCAAAGCAACAATTATTCCTGCAGGAATAACTGCCAATGGATTTAATCGAGCCAAAAACGCCACTATAATTGCTGTAAAACCATATCCAAAAGAAATATTTGGTTGAAGTTGACCAATATTAGCTGAGACCTCAATCATTCCTGCCAAACCAGCAGTTCCTCCTGAAATAGCCATAACGATAACTGTAACTAATGAAGGATTAAATCCAGCAAATATTGATGCATTTGGAGCTTCACCTGTAACTCTGATTTGAAATCCAGTAATCATTTTCATTAATAAAAACCACAAAACAACAGATACAAAAATGGCAATTAATACTCCGTAATGCAATTGTCCGACATAACCAATAAAAGGAATATATATCCTCTCAATTAATGCGGCATCACTATAACTAGGCGTTAAAGGGAAGCCAAATGACATAGGATCTCTCCAAGGGCCTCTAACTAACCAATCAATAAATAAACTTGCTACATATGTTAACATTAAAGAAACAAGAATCTCATTAGTATTAAAACGCACCTTCAAAATTGCAGGAATTAAAGCCCAAATAATGCCTCCTAATGCCCCAGCAAGCATCATCAAAGGTAATAGAAACACTGATTCACTCTCAAGGAAAGAAAGGGCTACCCAGCCTGAAAAAACTGCTCCTAATATTAATTGCCCCTCTGCGCCTATATTCCAAACGTTTGCTCTAAAACAAAATACTAAACCGCTAGCTATAATAATCAGAGGACAAGCTTTAACAAATAAAGCAGCTATTTGATCAGGCCGAGAAACAGGAAAAACAAAAAAATAGTATAAAGATTGGGCTGGGTTAAAACCTAAAGTTGAAAAAATTAACAATCCTAACAAAACACTAATAATAATTGCTATAATAGGCGTTATTATAGTTAAAAAAATAGAAATGTTTTGTCTTGGTAGAAGTGAAATCATATTTTTGCCTCTAAATTCACTCCTCCCATTAATAAACCAACATCCTCAATTGAAATGTCATCTTTATAGAATGGTTTAGAAATTTGACCTGAATTAATTACGGCAATCTTATCAGAAATCAAAAATATTTCCTCTAAATCTTGGGAAATTAGAATTACTGCAGACCCCTTTTCCGCCACATTAATAATTGCTTTCCTAATGGCTAAAGCTGCCCCTATATCAACACCCCAAGTTGGTTGATTGGCAATCAATAGTTTAGGATCTCTTGAAATTTCTCTACCAACAATAAATTTTTGCAGATTGCCTCCTGACAAAGCGTTAGCAAAAGGGTTGGGCTTTGGAATTCGAACGTCAAACTCATTCACAATCTTGGAAGATTTTTCTAATGCATATTTATAATTTATAATTCCAAATTGAATTGAATTTTTATCTACATGGTCTGTTAACAAAAAATTTTCAGATAATTTAATATTAGGTATCGCAGCACGACCTATTCTCTCTTCGGGAATAAAAGCCATACCCAAGTTTCTTCTTTGGTCAGGACCAAGCAAAGAAATATCTTGTTCATTGAATAAAATTTCTTTAGGTGATTTTGATCTATATTCTCCAATCAAAGATTCCATTAATTCCTTTTGTCCATTACCTGCAATACCTGCTATTCCTAATATTTCTCCTCCATATGCATCCAATTGTATGTTCTTGAGTTCTGTAGAAAATTGCGTTTGAGGTTTTCTATTTAATGAATTTAAAGAGAAAATTTTATGAATATTCTTAACTTTTTTCTTAGTATTAATTTCTTTAACTTCATGTCCAACCATCATTTTTGCAAAAGACTTAGCTGTGTGTTTCATTGTATCGACAGTACCAACATTTTCTCCTCGTCTTAAAACTGTAGCTTTGGATGTAAGAGACCTCACTTCTTCCAGTTTATGAGTGATAAATAAAATTGCACATCCTTTTTCAGAAAGCTTTCTCAGGACATCAAATAATTGATTTATTTCTTGGGGAGTTAATACTGAAGTTGGCTCATCCATAATTAATAAATCAGGATTTTGTAATAGACATCTTATAATTTCTACTCTTTGTTGTTCACCCACAGATAAATTATATATTCTTGCTGAAGGGTCAATTTCTAACCCATATTCGATAGATAATTCTTTAATTTCTTGATTTAATTCATTAAGTTTACGATCTCCTGGAAGAGCTAAAGAAATATTTTCAAGGACAGTTAAGGCTTCAAAAAGAGAAAAATGCTGAAAGACCATGCCTATCCCCATAGCTCTAGCATGTTTTGGGCCTTGAATAACTACTTCATTCCCTTTCCAAAATATTTTTCCTTCATCGGGGGTTAATAAACCGTAAATTATTTTCACAAAGGTAGATTTTCCTGCTCCATTCTCACCTAACAAAGCATGAATTTCACCTTCTTTAATAGAAAAATTAACATTTTTATTGGCTTGGAATGTACCAAAAGATTTAGATGATTTAATGGCTTCAAGTAAAATTTTTGAATCATTCTTAGAATTCATAATCTTGCTTATTTGAAAATGTTTAAATTTATTAATTTTAAACTCAAAATTTTCGTATCCTTGTAAATAATTACTTGTTTTATAAAAAAAATATTAGATTATTAAAGTATAAATTTCATCATTATAATTTAACTTTATTTTAATTGACTATGAAAAATAATTTTTCACAAGAAATTTTTGAAGCTGTTTATGAAAAATCTCCATGGATAGTTCATCAAACTTGGACAAGATGTCAAGATTTAGATAATTACGAAATAATTAAATTAGAATTAAAAAAAACAATAGAAATTGCCACAAAAGAGGAAAAACTTTCTCTTCTACAATCACACCCTGAATTAGCAAGTAAGTTAGCTGTTCAAGGTAAATTAACTAAAGAATCGAACAAAGAACAAAAATCTGCGGGCTTAAGCAATTGCTCTCCTGATCAATATCAAAAATTCAATGAATTAAATACCCTCTATAGAAATAAATTTAATTTTCCATTTATTTTAGCTGTCACGGGTTTAAATATTGATACTATTTTAAAGATATTCATTAAACGTCTAGATAACGATTATATTTCTGAATTTAATGAAGCTATTAAACAAGTTAATAAAATTGCTGAAATTAGAATAAATGAAATTATAAATAATAGAGGAAAATAATGTCCAATTTAACAACACATGTATTAGATACATCTATTGGAAAACCTGCAGAAAAAATAAAAATTGAACTATTTAAAGTTATTGACGAATCTCTTAAAAAGATTAATGAGATACACACCAATTCTGATGGCCGTTCTCCTGGCCCATTATTAGATAATAAAAATCACAAGGGAATTTATGAGTTACATTTTCATGCAGGTGAATATTTTGAAAATAGAAAAATAAGCCTTCCAGAAATAAAATTTCTAGACATCATAATTATACGTTTTGGTATAAATGATGAGACAAGCCATTATCATGTACCTCTTTTAGTTTCTCCATTTGGTTATTCTACTTATAGAGGAAGTTAATAGCTTAATTTCATTATGATTGGTATGGAAATAATATACTTATGGGTAGAAATTTTAATTCGCTGGCTACATGTAATTGCTGGTATTGCTTGGATAGGCAGTTCTTTTTACTTCATTGCCCTTGATTATAGTTTAAAAGAAAATAAAAACTTACCTTCCAAAGCTCATGGAGAAGCTTGGCAAGTTCATGGAGGTGGATTCTACCATTTAGTAAAATACTTAGTGGCGCCAGACAACCTGCCAGATGAATTAACATGGTTTAAATGGGAGGCTTACACAACTTGGATTTCTGGATTTTTTTTATTAGTTTTAATTTATTTTGCCCATTCGGAACTATACTTAATAGATTCATTCAAACTTGAATTAACACCATTTCAAGCTGTAGCCATATCTCTGTTAGGTATTATTTTTGGATGGGTAATTTATGATCTTATTTGTAAGTCCCCTATAGGAGAACATACTGGATATTTAATTGTATTCATTTTTGCTTTTATAGTTGCGTCATCTTTTTTCTTTAATCAAATATTTTCTGGTAGAGGTGCATTTACTCAAATTGGAGTGATGATTGGTACAATAATGGTAGCCAATGTTGCTATGATTATAATACCTGGTCAAAGAAAAGTGGTAAAAGCGCTAATAAATAATGAAATTCCTGATCCAATTCATGGAAAAAGAGCAAAACAAAGATCCTTACATAATAATTACCTAACCCTGCCTGTTGTTTTCATAATGTTGGGTGGGCACTACCCTACAGTTTTTTCAACTAAATATAGTTGGATTATAATTGGCATTGTAATTATAATAGGAGCACTAATACGTCATTTCTTTAATTCCAGACACGCCAGAACATCCAATCCTTGGTGGACTTGGTTGATTTCATTTATATTAATATTGCTGATAATATTTTTATCTAATATAGGCAAACCTTTGCCTTCAGACGATAAAAAACTAACTCTAATAAAAAATCAAATCAATCAAAAAGTTTTAATTTCTGCAATGGAATCAACATCTGCAAACTGCATTATGTGCCACTCAAAAGACCCTTCATGGGAAGGTTTACACTATCCTCCTAAAGGATTGATCCTTGAAAGTTCAGAAGACCTTATTAAAAATATTGATTTAGTTATTCAACAAGCAGTATGGTCAAACGCAATGCCTCCAGGGAATCTTACATGGATGGAATATTACCAAAGGAAAGATTTAGAAGATCTCTACAAGGAAATTAATAAAATTAAAAACAGTATAAATTTATGAATGATTACCCCAGAGATTTAATTGGATATGCTAAAGAATTGCCAAAAGTCAAATGGCCCAATAATGCCAAAATTGCTATTCAATTTGTATTAAATTATGAAGAAGGTGGCGAAAATAATATTCTTCATGGTGACAAATCATCAGAAACATTTTTATCTGAAATTATAGGTGCTGTTCCATATGTTGGCTCAAGACATATGTCTATGGAATCACTTTACGAATATGGATCAAGATCTGGTGTTTGGAGAATTTTAAAACTTTTCAAAGACTTTAATATTCCTATTACTATTTTTGCAGTTGCAATGGCCTTAAAAAGAAACCCTCTTGTTTGTGAAGAATTTTTAAAAGATGGTCATGAAATTTGTTCCCATGGATTAAGGTGGATTAATTACCATGACATATCCATTGACATTGAACGTTCTCATATGCAAGAAGCAATTGAAGTTCAAAAACAACTTACTGGAGAAAGACCCCTAGGATGGTACACAGGAAGAACTTCTGAGAACACAAGGAAATTAGTGGTTGATGAAGGGGGTTTTTTATATGATAGCGATGACTATAGTGATGACTTGCCATTTTGGAGTAAAGTGACAGACAAAAATCACTTAATTATTCCTTACACTCTTGATGTAAATGATATGAGGTTTACCACAAACCAGGGATTTAATTCTGCTAAGCAATTTTTTCAATATTTAAAAAATTCTTTTGATATACTTTATAAAGAAGGCAGCCAAAACCCTAAAATGATGTCAGTTGGTCTCCACTGTCGACTTATAGGAAAGCCTGGAAGATTTCCTGCATTGGAAAAATTTATAAAATATGTAAAAAAATTTGAAAATGTATGGTTTGCAAAACGAATAGAAATCGCAAAACATTGGAGAAAATTTCACCCATATAAATTTTAATGGATTATAATTATATGACAATAAATAATTTTAGCTCAAATCTTGTTAATCTTGCATCTCCAAAGTTGGGATCAAAAGGTTATAAAGCTAATGATGAATTTTTTGCCCCTTTACAAAGAATGTTATCAGACAAAGATCCCGTTTTTATAGATGGCAAATATGATGATCATGGAAAATGGATGGATGGTTGGGAAACTCGCAGAAGGAGGGTTTCTGGTTTTGATTGGAGTATTATTAAATTAGGATGCCCAGGAATTATCAGAAAGGTTGACTTTGATACTAGCTTTTTTACAGGAAACTTTCCTCCAGAGGCATCTTTAGAGGGCTGTTTTTCAAAATCACCCCCCTCTTTTGATGACAAGAAATGGGAAACCATTATTGAAAAAATTCCAATTAATGGAAATCAACAAAATCTATTTAAATCAAAAAATATTAAAGTTTTTAATTGGATAAAATTAAATATATTCCCAGATGGTGGAATAGCAAGATTAAGATTATGGGGAGATGTATTTGTTGATTGGTCAAGTTATCCAAAGAATAAAAAAACAGAATTATCTTTATTAAATAATGGAGGAAAAATTATTTTATTTAATAACGCACATTATGGTGACGTTACCTCTTTAATTTCGAAAGCCAAAGGGAAAAATATGGGTGATGGATGGGAAACTCGAAGGAGAAGAACTCCCGGCAATGACTGGATAATAATTGAATTGTGCAATGCAAGTATAGTGAATGAGATTCATGTTGATACATCATTTTTCAAAGGAAACTTTCCAGATCAATGTTCTATTGATGGTTGTTATTCCAAAGAAAAAAACATTAATTTCTCAAAAGATAAAATTATTAAATGGTTTCCGTTACTTGACAAACAAAAACTTAAAGCAAATTTTATTCATATTTTTAAGTCAAAAGATATAAAATTACATAAACAAATTTCTCATGTAAGATTGAATATTTTCCCTGATGGAGGGGTTTCTAGGTTTAGAGCTTTTGGTGTAATAAAATAATGATAAAAGTTTCTGTAAAAAAATTAACGTCAAATAACTTTAAGAAATTTGGTCATGTCATATCTGCCAAAAATAATAAAAATGCATTATTAATTAATAATGGCTGGACCAAAAGACTTAATAAATTGTCAAGCTATCAATCATTAGAAAAAAACGCTTCAATGCCGATTATATCAATTTTCAGGGGATACAGAAGAGACTTTCCAATAGAGGTTAAAATGTTAGAATGCCACCCTTTAGCAAGTCAAGCTTTTATACCTTTGTTCGGAGGTGATTGGCTAATAGTTGCCTGCCCAGGGAATGAAAAAAAACCAGATATTTCAAAAATTGAATGTTTTATTGCATCTCAATCTCAAGGAATTAATTTTTTCCCAGGGACGTGGCATCATCCATTGATCATCATTGACAAAGTTCAAGATTTTTTAATTCTTGATAGAGATGATGAGAATGATAAAATAAATAAAAATTTAACTGTCTATAAAGTAAAAAATAAAATTGTTTTAAATTATTAGTATTTATCGAAATCATGCCAGAAAAAAATTTAATTACTGTTAACAATAAAGTCATAGACATAGAAAAATTTGAACCAAACGAAACTTTGTTAGATTGGATAAGAGATACAAGAAAATTAAAAGGCACTAAAGAAGGTTGCGCAGAGGGAGACTGTGGTGCATGTAGCATTTTAATCTCTCCTATTCAAGGAGGTCAGTTCAACCCAGCAAATTCATGTTTGCTAAAATTAGGACAAATTGTAGGATCCGAAATAATTACAGTCGAAGGTTTGGGTAATCATCAAAATCCTCACCCTCTTCAAAAATCATTGTCTATAAATGGTGGGTCTCAATGTGGTTTTTGTACTCCTGGAATTGTAATATCTTTAGCAGGTTTATTAAATCAAGAAAAAGAAAAATATAATGAAGAAGATTTTCATGATGCGCTTGCAGGTAATTTATGCCGCTGCACTGGATACAAACCCATATTAAAAGCTTTTAATAAAGTATCAAATATTCAATCCAACCTTCCAAATTCAAATAAATGGAGTGCACCTAAAAATTATAAAGGTGAAAAATCTTGTTTCTATTTACCAAGCTCAATAAAAGAAGCTTTAAAAATTAGTTCAAATGATAATACTACAAAATATATAGCTGGTGGCACAGATTTAAATCTTGATAAAAGTTGTTTAGATAGTCAAAATTACATACATTTATGCCGCATACCTGAATTATCTGGAATCGAATTAAATCAAAATGAAATAATTATTGGTTCTGCATGTTCACTAGAGCATTTGCTACCAACTATTAAAGAAGTGTTTCCATATTTCGCTGAAATCGTCAAAAGATTTGGATCTACTCAAATTAGATCTCAAGCTACTTTGGCAGGCAATTTATGTACAGCCTCTCCTATAGGTGATACTGCTCCATGTTTAATTGCTCTAGATGCCTCATTAACAGTAGCCACTCTATCCGGGGAAAAGTTCGTTTCAGTTGAAGACTTTTTTATTGATTATAGAAAAACTATATTAGGTCCCTCTGATATATTAGTTAATATTAGAATCCCCTTACCCATTAATGGAAACAAATTTTATGCATGGAAAGTTTCAAAAAGATTTGATCAGGATATTTCCACAGTATCTATGGCCGCTAATATAAATTCATCTGATAATGGTATTATAAATTCATGCAAAATAAGCTTTGGCGGACTAGCTGCCACTCCTATAAGAAGTAAAGAGATTGAAAATTCAATGATTGGAACACTTCCACTAGAAAATTTAAACTACAAGACACATGTTACAAAAAATGCATTTAAACCAATATCTGATTTAAGGGGTAGTTCATCATATAGAATAAATATTGCCGTTGGACTAATTAAAAGACTTTTGCAAACTTTAAATTATCCTAATTCAGAAAACGAAGTCATGAGTATAAAGGAAATTATTTAATGAATGAGTTAAATTCATCAAATATTTTAGGAAAATCAATTATTCATGATAGTTCATTAAGACAATGCACAGGCGAAGCAGAATATATAGATGATATAAACTCTCCCCAAAACACTCTTCACGCTGCTCTTGTATTAAGTCCTTTCGCTTCTGGTAAAATTAAATGCATAAAAATGAACAAAGCTAAATCTCTGGATGGAGTTGTGGATATTTTGACAGCAGATGATATCCCTGGAAAAAATTGTGTTGGACCAATTATTAAAAACGAACCGGCTTTAGCAGAAAAATATTTGGAATACGTTGGTCAACCAGTTGCAGTAGTTGTAGCTGTCTCTCACAATATAGCATGTCAAGCAGCATCAATAGTAAAAATCAAAGTTTCAGATGAAGTAAAACCCATATTTGATTTAGAAGAGGCAAAAAAATTGAATTCATTTGTTTTGCCTAAGATGACTTTGTCAAGAGGAAACAGTGAAGATAAAATTAAACATTCTAAACATTCTTTGAAGGGTGAATTATTAATTGGGGGGCAAGATCATTTTTATCTAGAAGGCCAGATTTCTATTGCTATACCTGAAGAAGATCAACAAATGACTATTTGGAGTTCCACTCAACACCCTACTGAAGTTCAACATTGTGTTTCACATATTTTAGACATTCCTTTTGCTTCAATTACAAGCAAAGTTAGAAGGTTAGGAGGAGGTTTTGGAGGTAAAGAAAGTCAAGCTAGTATTATAGCTAGTATAGCTGCTCTATGTGCTTGGAAAATAAAACAACCTGTTAAATTGAGATTACCAAGGAATCAAGACATGTTGGCCACAGGTAAAAGACATGATTTTCTAATGCAGTATGAAGTTGGTTATGATAACAGAGGTAAAATAAATGGTTTAAATATAGAACTTCTATCAAGAGCAGGAAATGTTGCTGATTTATCAGGTCCTGTAATGACAAGAGCTATAACACATATTGATAATACCTATTCACTTAAAAACATTAAAATTACTGGATACATTTGTAAAACCAATACCGTATCAAATACTGCTTTTAGAGGTTTTGGTGGTCCTCAAGGGATTATATCAATTGAATCAATTATAGATGATATATCAAAAACATTAAAACTATCTAATGAAGAAGTTCGTTTGCAAAACTGTTATTCTGTTAAAAATGGTTTAACAACTCCTTATCTTCAAAGAGTCAATGAATGTGATAAATTTCATATTGTCTTTGAACAAGTATCTAAACTATCAAATTATCCAGCACGAAAAAAAAATATTCAAAAATTTAATGAAAATCAAAAAGATATAGGTTCGCCTTTAAGAAAAGGGTTGGCATCCAATGTTGTAAAATTTGGAATTTCTTTCAATAAAACTGAATTAAATCAAGCAGGAGCTCTTGTTCATGTATACACAGATGGAAGTGTAAGACTAGGACACGGAGGTACTGAAATGGGCCAAGGGTTATTTATTAAAGTAGCACAAGTTGTAGCTGAGGTCTTTTCTATTCCTCTCAATAGAATTATTCTTTCGTCAACAACTACTTCTGAAGTCCCAAACACCTCCGCCACTGCAGCATCTGCAGGGTCTGATCTGAATGGCATGGCTGCTTATAATGCATCAATCACAATTAAAAATAGAATGAAAAAAGTTGCTGCCGAACATTTTGAAACCTCATTAAATCAAATTATTTTTAAAGATGGCTTTATTAAATCTGGCAATAAATCTATTTCTTTTGAAGAACTGGCTCAACTAACTTGGGCAAAAAGAGTTTCTCTCTCTTCAACTGGTTATTATAAAACTCCTCAAATTAATTGGGATCAGGAAAAAATGGTTGGCAACCCATATTTTTATTTTACATGGGGCGCTTCTATTTCAGAAGCCATTATTGACACATTTACTGGAGAAAATAGAATTTTAAGATCTGATATAGTTCAAGATTGTGGCAAATCATTAAATCCAAACATTGATATAGGTCAGATTGAGGGAGCTTTTGTTCAGGGTTTGGGCTGGCTCACTTGTGAAGAATTGTATTGGAATAAAGAAGGCAGGCTAATGACAATTGGACCATCAACTTATAAAATACCAGGCAGTAGAGATGTGCCTCAAATTCTTAACGTAAAATTACTTGAAAACACTCCAAATATTAGAAACACCATTTTTCGTTCCAAAGCAGTTGGTGAACCCCCGTTAATGTTATCTATCTCATGTTGGCTTGCTTTGAAAGATGCTATTTCAAATTTTCGTGGTGGAGGAAAGGTAAATTTAAATGTTCCAGCAACCCCAGAAAATATTCTAAATGCAATTAATGAATAAATAAAAAAAATTAATTATTTTTAATTAAATACTCTGGAATTTCCTTAATAGAATTTAAAACAATGTCAGCTTCATTCTTTAAGTCATTTCTTGTTGCAGGACCCGTTAAAACCCCAATAGTAGTCATTCCAGAGTTTCTTCCAGCGTAAATATCTGCCAGGCTATCTCCAACCATAATTATTGAATCTGATTTATAATTAACTACTCTACTAAATTCCTCCTGCATCCCAGTTTCTGGTTTTGATCCAAAACCCGAGTCATATCCTGAAATAAAGATAAAATAATCATGAATGTTATGTTGTTTTAATTGAAATAATGCAGAAGCATAACTGTCATTAGTTGAAAGTCCAATTTTTAATCCCATTTGATCAATCTTATTTAAAATATTTTTCATTCCATCAACAGGAACTCCAATTGGCATTTTTAATTTCTGATCAAACCATAATTTTAATTCATCTTTATTCCATGTTGGCAAATGTTTGATTATCAAATCAACAGTTTCATTTGTTGAACCAGCAATAAATGGACTTTCTTTTAAAAAACATTTTTTTGTCAGATCAAATTTAACTGAACTGGAGATCTGTTTTTTCAAAAAACTGTTTTTATCAGATAAGTCATCTAGAATATTATAAAACCACTCTCCCCAAGTTTTATTAAAATCAAAGAGAGTTCCATCTTTATCAAATAAAATTGCTTTAAACTTCATGTGAGATAAAATAATATATTTTTAATTCAATTATAAGATATAATTAATATGTTAAAAAAATATTCTAGTTTAGGGGAGAGTTTTGAACTTAAAAATATTTTATAATGATCTTTTTGAACTTCATGAAGTCCCTCAAGGTCATCCTGAAAGACCAGAAAGAATTCAATCCGTAAATAAATTAATTAAAAAAAAATTTCCACAGTTAATTAAAAATATATCAACTTTTGATGTGGATAAATATATTTTAGAAGTCCATTCAAAATCTTATCTAGATAATATTAAATCAATTTCAGAAACAACAAATACTATACAATTAGACAGCGATACTTTTTTTTCAAGTGGTACATTTAATGCGGCCAAAATTGGGGTTTGTGGTTCAATATTAGCAGTCGATCATGCTATGCAAAAGGATAACAATTCTTCTTTTGTATGTCTTAGACCTCCTGGTCACCATGCAGAACCTAACAAATCCATGGGTTTTTGTATTTTTTCTAACGCTGCTATTGCTGCTGAATATGCAAGAATTAAGTACGATTTAAAACGAGTTGCTGTATTAGATTTTGATGTTCACCATGGTAATGGTACTCAAGCATGCTTTGAAAATAAAAAGGATTTATTGTATTTTTCTACCCATGAAATGCCATTATTCCCTGGAACTGGATATAAAAATGAAACAGGACAAGGTAATATTTTTAACTTTCCACTAGGATCTAATTCAGATGGTTTTGAATTTTCAAATGCATGGTCTAACCATTTATTGCCTAAATTATTTAAATTCCAACCTGATTTGGTTATTCTTTCTGCAGGTTTTGATGCTCATAAAGATGACCCTTTATCAACAATGAATTTAACTTCCAATGATTTCAAAAAAGTTACCCAGAAAATAATGGATTATTCAATTAAATTTAATAATGGAAGAATTGTAAGTTTATTAGAAGGGGGATATAATTTAAAGAGTTTGACTACCTCGCTTAATGAACACCTAAACGTTTTATCAGGAAAACATTAAAATTTATAAAGATCTCTTTAAACTTTCTTCAATATAAATCTTCCTTAATTTCAAGCTTTGTTCACCAGGTTTGCCATTTCCAATCATATGATTGTTTATTTCAACAACAGGTCCAATAAACGTAGTAGCCGAACTAACAAAAGCTTCCGAAGCATTGATAGCTTCATCTATAGTAAAAGGCCTTTCTTCTATTTTAATTTCTGTTTCTTTGGCATATCGTAAAATAGAATTTCTTGTAACACCAGCTAAGATATCATTTGATAAATTCCTCGTAACTAGAACATTATCTTTTGAAATAATATATGCATTATTAGAAGTGCCTTCAGTAACGAAACCATTTTCTACCATCCACGCATCATCCTTTCCAGCTTTTTTAGCCATCATTTTACACATTGAAGGTGGAAGAAGCTGAACAGTTTTAATATCTCTTCTATTCCATCGGATATCAGGAACAGAAATGACTTTAATACCATTTTTTGCAATATTTGATTCAGCCAATGATTTAACTTGAGTAAACAAAACTATTGTTTGTTGGACATTTTTTTCTGGATACTCAAAATCTCTATCAGCAACGCCTCTGGAAATTTGAAGATAGACAAGACCTTCAGATAAATTGTTTTTAGCAATTAGTTTCCTATGAATAGATAATAACTCATCCGGATTAATAGACATAACCATTTCTAATTCATTTAAAGAACGCTCTAACCTTTTAACATGACCTTCCCATTCAATAATTTTTCCATCGATGATTGCTGTAACCTCATAAACAGCATCTGCAAAAAGGAATCCTCTATCAAAAATTGATATTTTAGCATCATTTTCATTAACAAACTCACCATTTACATACACTATTCTTTCACTCATAATTATCCCCAAAGTTTTTTAGAAGGAGGATGGATACCTTCTTGACTAAAATCAAGCGAATTTTTTCTATCTTGAGCCAATAACAAAGGACCATCCAAATCAACCCATTTAACATCTTGAGCAATAAGAACTGCAGGTGCCATAGCCAAAGATGAACCAATCATGCATCCCACCATTACTTCAAAATCCATCGACAATGCCTTTTCTTTTAGAAGCAAAGCTTCAGTTAGACCTCCTGTTTTATCTAACTTAATATTTATTAAATCATATTTACCCAAGCATTTTTCCAAAGATGTTCTATCATGGCAGCTCTCATCAGCGCAAACTGGAAGAGATCTTTTAATTCCTAATAATTCATCATCATTTTCTGAAGGAAGAGGTTGTTCAACCATTTTCACGCCTAAATCTAAAAGTTTGGGAGCCATAAATTGATACTCCTTTATCGACCAACCTTCATTAGCATCTACAATAATATTTGAATTGGGAGCGTTTTTTTTAACCTCTTTAATTCTTTCAAAATCAAGATCTCCACTACCTAATTTAATTTTTAATGTATGCCTAAATGAATTAATTTTAGCTTGTTCACCCATTTTAATAGGATCGTCTAAAGACAGAGTGTATGCGGTTAATACTGGTTTTGGTTTATTTAATTGAGCCAATTTATATACAGAAGTTTTATTTTTTTTTGCTTCTAAATCCCATAAAGCGCAATCAAGAGCGTTTCTGGCCGCTCCAGGAGGCAGGACAGTTTGGAGATCCAATCTATTTAAAAATTGAACATTATTAATTTGATTTAAAACACTTTCTATTGTTTCATCATACCTTAAATAAGGTACACACTCACCATAACCCGTAACACCATTTTCATTAATAGAAACAGTTAAAACCTCAGCTTGATTACGAGAACCTCTTGAGATAGTAAAAGTATTTTTTAAGGGAAAAATATCAACTTTAGCTTGTATTTTCATATGCTATATTTTTTTAAGTTCATTAGCCAATCTTTGAGTGCCTTGAAGAACTGGATCAATTGTTGGCAAACCCATCTCTAATTCAACTTTATTGATATAATCAATAGCTTCATTTTTATTCATACTGGAAGTATTTATAGAGATGCCTACAACCTGAACATTTTGATTAACAACTTTAGAGACCTTTAAAGACAAATCTTTAAGCTCATTTAGAGATGGCAAAGAATATTCTGGAAGACCTCTCATATGGTCTCTAGTCGGCTCATGGCATAATATAAGTGCGTCTGGTTGACCACCATGAATTAAAGCCATAGTAACACCAGAATAAGAAGCGTGAAACAAACTTCCTTGACCTTCAATAATATCCCAATGATCTTCATCGTTATCTGGAGTTAGATATTCTATAGACCCTGCCATAAAATCAGCTATAACAGCATCTAGCGGGACACCATTTCCAGTTATTAAAATACCTGTTTGTCCAGTAGCTCTAAATGTAGCTTTCATACCCATTTTTTGCATCTGTCTTTCCAAAGCAATTGCAGTATACATTTTCCCCACAGAACAATCAGTTCCAACCGCCAAACATCTCTTACCTAATCTTTTTTTTCCATTAGCAATAGGATATTCAACTTTAGGAGTTCTTACATCAATTAATCTTCGCCCATTATTATTAGCTAGTTCTACTAATTCGTCTTCATTGTTTAATAAGTTATGTAATCCAGAGGCCAAATCCAAACCATTATTCAATGCATCTTTAAGAACTGACATCCAACTTTTAGAAATTATACCTCCTCTATTTGCAACCCCGATAACTAATGTTTTTGCACCTGCATCAACGGCTTCTTTAACTGACATATTCTTTAATCCCATATCTGCATTACAGTTTGGCAAAACAATCTGACCAACAGAAATTCCTGGCCTCCAATCTTTAATGCCTTGAGCTACTTTTGCAGCTAAAGGGTCAGGAGCGTCTCCTAAAAATAGAACATATGGTTGAGCTATGGACATAAATTTTACCTCTAATTTATATTAAACTTTTATCTATTATAAAGTATTAAGACACCAAATAAAAACACATTTATATTAATAAAACCATTCATTTTTTACTGACTTAACCTTTTCTTTAGAATAATAAATTTGTTTCAAATTTGCAAAATCATCTTCCCTCATTAATTGTTGAAGAGCCCATATTGCACTACCTCTTAAAACATCATCTTCACAATCTAAAAATTTCTTAATCAAAATTATTAAACATTTATCGTTACTATTCCCTGCAGCAATTAAACAATTCCTTATCATCCTCTTATAACCAGTTCTTTTAATAGGAGTTCCAGAAGTAAAATTTCGAAATTCTTCCTCATTAAATGACAACCATCTTTTTAATGGTTGCAAATGAATATATTTAATTTCAGATAGTTTTAAATCTTTTGATTCTTTAGCAAAATTATTCCAAGGACAAATTACTAAACAATCATCACAGCCAAAAATTCTATTACCAATTAATTTTCTATATTTTTTCGAGATTGATCCTTTGTGCTCAATAGTCAAATAAGATATACATTTTCTTGCATCCAATCTGTAAGGTATATCTAAAGCACCTGTAGGGCAAATTTGAATACACTTGTTACATGAACCACAATAATCTTTGTGCTCATTGTTATAATCGATTTTTTTAGCAATTAAAATAGCGCCAAGCAATAACCAAGAACCAAATTCTTTACTTACCAAATTAGTGTGTTTGCCTTGCCATCCCAATCCAGCTTGAACAGCCAAAGGTTTTTCCATTAAAGGCGCAGTGTCAACAAAAACCTTAACCTCTGAATTCATTTCAGTAGATAATTTTCCTGCAATCTGTTTTAATCTTCCTTTTAAAACATCATGGTAATCTTTCCTTCTACCATAAGAAGCTATTAAACCACATTTTTTTTCATCTAATTCAATCAAAGAGTTTGAAGTTGCGCAATAATTAAAACCAAAAATAATAGCCGAGATTGATTCAGGCCATAGACTTTTAGGAGATTTTCTTAGTTCTTTTTTTTCTTTAATCCATTTCATCCCAGCATCATATTTATCATTAAGAAATTGATCCAATCTTAGTTGAGTTAATTTGGATGTTTGTGCAGGAGAAATACCAACTAAATCAAAATGATATTTTTTTGCTAATTTTTTTATTAATGAAACTGGATCTTCCATGACTTTTTATAAAGGTTCAATATCACCATTAGAACGCTTAAATAAGAATTCATTAGTAAAATTTTCAAAATTTCGATTTTTTATAGATTTGCGAATTTGTGACATCATATTTTGATAAAAGTTTATATTATGATCAGATAAAAGAATTAAACCCAGAATTTCATTACATTTAAATAGATGATTAATATATGATCGACTATAATTTTTGCAGGTATTACAGATACAATCAGAATCTAATGGTCTATGATCGTGAGTATGTTTCGCATTTCTAATATTCACTTCACCTCTAGAAGTAAAAGCCTGACCATTTCTTCCAGACCTTGTAGGCAAAACACAATCAAACATATCGACACCTCTTTTTACAGCACCAATTATGTCTTCTGGCTTACCAACACCCATTAAATACCTAGGTTTGCTATTATTTATAGTTGGTACTGTATAATCTAAAGTTTTAAACATCTCTTCTCGTCCCTCACCAACTGCTAAACCTCCAATAGCATATCCTGAAAAACCCATTTCCTGTAAAACTTTTGAAGATTGTTGTCGTAAATCTGGATAATTACTTCCTTGGATTATACCAAAGATTCCATGGCCTTCTCTTTGATTATACTTTGATAATGACCTTTCAGCCCACCTCATAGATAATTCCATTGAGCTCATAGCAAGATCATAATTAATAGGCCAACTAGTGCACTCATCAAAGCACATTGTAATAGTTGACCCTAATAATCTTTGGATTTCTATACTCCTTTCTGGTGTTAAATTATACACTGTTCCATCAATTTGAGACTTAAACAAAACCCCCTCTTCAGAAATGGTTCTAAGTTTTCCTAAGGACATAACTTGAAACCCTCCAGAATCTGTTAAAATAGGGCCATCCCAATTCATAAATTTTCTAAGCCCTCCCAATTCATAAATTAAATTTTCACCTGGTCTAAGCATTAAATGATATGTATTAGCTAAAATTATTTTAGAGCCACTATTTTTTAAATCTTCAACCCGAATTGCCTTTACTGTGGCTGCTGTGCCTACTGGCATAAAAACAGGAGTTTCTATACATCCATGAGCAGTAGATAGCAGACCCAATCTTGCATCATTATCTTTACTTAAAATTTGGAAACTAAATTCACTCATTTTTTATTAACAAACTACAATCACCATAAGAAAAAAAACGATAATTATTTTTTATAGCATGATTATAAGCTTTTTTAATTTGATTGATTCCAGAAAAAGCACAAACTAACATAAATAAAGTAGATTTAGGCAAATGGAAATTTGTCAGCAACATATCTGAAATCAAAAACTTAAACCCTGGATATATAAAAACATTAGTAAAGCCTTTAAATGGAGCTATTTTACCATTGTTATTTATTGCAGCCGATTCTAATATTCTAAGAGTGGTAGTACCTATACATAAAACCCTCCCCCCATTTGATTTACATTTAATTATTTTATCAACCACGCTTTGATTTACCTGCCCCCATTCTTCATGCATTTTATGATCTAAAATATTCTCAACTTTAACAGGAAGAAATGTACCTGCTCCTACATGGAGAGTCACATAGTCAAAATCAATATTTTTTTTTTTCAAATTTGATTTAATCTCTTCAGAAAAGTGTAATCCAGCTGTTGGTGCTGCGACTGCACCATCTTCTGATGCAAATATTGTTTGATAGTCTTTATGATCAGATTCAACTTTAAGATTTTTCCTTTTAATATATGGGGGTAACGGCATTTCACCATTTTTTTCTAAAAAAGAAATTAATGCATCATTTTTAATATTAAATTTTAATAAAATTTCACCATTTTTAAGTTTTTTTTCGACCAAAGTTTTTAAGTTTAAAATTTCAATTATATCTCCCATTTCAACTTTTTTAAATGGTTTAACAAAGCAAAACCAAGAATTATTTGTATGTTTTTTATGAAGTGTAATTTCAATTTTTTTTAAATTGATTTTACCTGTTATACGAGTAGGTATTACCTTTGTATTATTAGCAATAATCAAGTCATTAGATGTTAAAAGGTCAGGCAACTCTCTGAAACTTCTATCTATAACTTTATTCTTCATTAAATGAAGTAGTCTCGAATTATCTCTTGGTACACATGGAAATTGAGCAATCAATGATGAAGGTAAATTAAAATCAAAATCGGATATGTGCATATTAAAAAATTTGAATAACCCCTTCAACTTTATTGTCTGAATTTAAAACAACTAATGCTTGAACTTTAAATTCTTGCATTTTTTTCTTAGCTTCTAACATTAATGTATTTTTATTTATAGTAAGAGGATTTTCACTCATAACCTCTTTGGCTTTTATTAAATTAATGTCTTTATCTTTTAATAATAGTCTTCTTAGATCACCATCAGTTATAATTCCAATTAATTTTTCATCATCACACACGACAGCTAAACCAAGACGGCTTTTAGTCATTTCAATAATCACTTCTGCCATAGTACTTTCTTTATTTATCAATGGTAAGTTTTTTGACACCATTTTATCTTTAACCAGTTCGGTCAAATCTTTCCCAAGCGAACCACCCGGGTGAGTTAGAGCAAAGTCCTCTTCTGCAAAGCCTCGAGCTTGCATTGTTGCAATTGCCAATGCATCTCCAGCAGACATTGTTAGCATAGATGAAGTCGTTGGAGCCAAATTTAAAGGGCAAGCTTCTCTATCAATAGAAACATCCAATGAGATATCAGAAGATTTTGATAATGTACTATTATTTTTACTCGTTAATGCAATGATTTTAACATCAAGATTTTTAAATGGATTAAGCAACTTAATGATTTCTTCAGTTTCACCTGAATATGAAATTAATAAAAGAACATCATTTTTTTTAACCATTCCCAAATCACCATGAATGGCTTCTGCGGGATGCAGAAAAAAGCTTGGTGAACCAGTTGACGCTAAAGTAGCTGAAATTTTTCTACCTATATGTCCTGATTTACCCATTCCACATACAACAACATGACCAGAACATGACAAAATTAGTTTAACTGCTTGATCAAATGAATTAGAAATATTTGATGCAAATCTTTCTATTGCACTAATGTAAGAATTACATAGTTCTTGAGCAATTATAACATTTGATTTTTTAGACATATTTAAACCTTAAAAAACATATAACTAATATTCCACATATTATAAATTGAGAAATTATAAAATTTTCAAATATTTTTCAGCAACTTTCAAATCTTCAGGAGTATTAATGTTAAAAAAAGGATCAATAGTTGAATTAAATTCAACTATTATGGGATCATAAGGTTCTGTAAATAAATCTATTTTCCTTATATCATTATTTATAGCACTTTTAATTGGCTCTAATAATGATATATTCCACAAAGCAAAAACAGGATGAATTCTTTCATTAGATTTAGCTACAGCAATTAATTTATTACTATTTTTTAGAGAAAAATAAAGCTTTTCAATCAAATCATATGGGAAAAAAGGAGAATCAACAGGCACACTTAAAATCCAACGTATATTTCTGTTTGGTCTAATAAACCATTCCATGCCTGCTAAAATCCCTGCCAAGGGGCCAGGGAAATTATCTACAGTATCGGGTATTATATCAATGTCAAAATTTTTAAATAATTCAGGATCTTTATTAGAATTAAGAACAATATTTTTTGTTTGATAGGATAGTCTATGAATTACATGTGCCAAAATTGATTTTCCATTTAATGAAATAAATGCTTTATCCTGCCCACCCATTCTTCTTGATTTTCCCCCTGCCATTATTACTGCTGCAATCATGAATATATAATCTTTATGTATTTAAAATAAATTTTTCAATGTGAGTTTTTTAGTCATATACAACTCTATTTTCGCCAGAAAGAATTATAAATCTCTTACCTTTCATTCTTCCAATTAATGTTAATTTTGCATCTCTAGCCAAATTAACTCCACTTTCTGTAAATCCAGATCTGGATAAAAGTATTGGAATTTCCATTTGAACTGTTTTAATTACCATTTCTGAAGTAAGTCTTCCAGTTGTATAAAATATTTTATCTTGACCTTTGATGTTATTTAAAAACATCCAACCAGCAATTTTATCTACAGCATTATGTCTTCCAACATCCTCAACATAAGCCATAATATTGTCTTTGAATGTTAAAGCACATCCATGAATAGCTCCTGCTTTAAGATACAAACTTGGGATACTCATTAAATTTTTTGAAATACTAGTCATCCAACTTGATTTAATTTTAGAAGATTGATTCAATTTAATATCAGAAAATCTTTCCATCATATCGCCGTAAACTGTACCTACTGCACAACCACTTGTACGAATTTTTTTTGATAGTTTTTTCTCGTAATTGGTCTTTCTTTGGGTTCTTACAATCACAACTTCTAAATCTTCATCATATTCTATTTCATTAATTTTATCATCAAGTTGCAACATGTTTTGGTTCAAAAGATATCCTATAGCTAACTCTTTAGGCATGTCACCTAAAGTCATTGTTGTTACTATTTCTTGAGAATTTAAATAAATTGTTAGAGCTTTTTCTGTTACAACAGATAAATCAATATTATCACCTATCTCATTCTTACCTTTAACCAATTGAGTAAGTTTGGCATCATTAGGATTGGGAGTAATCATTATGTTTGAATTAAATGTTTCATTTTGATTATTCATACACTTATAATGAACTTATAAATTAATAAACGCAATACTTTGAAAGTTTAAAATATTAAAAGTCAATTTGGGATTAAACATGTTATTTCATTTTATTTCATCTAATGAACCTGAAGCCAAAAAAGCCTTTAATAAATTGATTAAAAAGTTTGGTCAAATAGATATAAATAAAGCAAAAATTATAATTGCAATAGGCGGTGATGGAATGATGTTAAAAGCCCTCCGACATAGTATTAAAATTGGAATTCCTGTTTTTGGAATGAATTTAGGAAAAGTAGGGTTTTTAATGAATGAGTATTCAATTAATGATTTAGAAAAAAGGATTTCTAAATCTGAAATCGTTGAATTACATCCTCTTAAAATGCAAGCCTTAAATAATAAAAATAAATTGATTGAAGCATTGGCTATTAATGAAGTGTCTTTATTAAGACAAACTCATCAAGCTGCTCACCTAAAGATTAAAATAGATAATAAAGTTAGGTTAAAGGAACTCATTTGTGATGGTATTATTGTTTCAACTCCGATTGGAAGCACAGCATACAACCTTTCAGCACATGGACCTATAATACCGTTGTCTGCCAACATACTTGGGTTAACTCCAATAAGTGCATTTAGACCAAGAAGGTGGAAAGGAGCTCTGCTTCCAGAAAGTACTATGATTCAATTTGATATAATTAATCAACAATTAAGACCAGTGAGTGCGACAGCTGACAATATTGAAGTAAGAGATATTAAAACCATCAAAATTTTTAGTGAAAAAAATATTTCATTAAAAATTATGCATGATAAAGGATACGGTCTTGAGGAAAGAATTATGAGGGAACAATTTCAAACTTAAGTTTATTTTTTTCAATAAATTTATCAATACCTGCCCAAAAACTTTCCTGCACTTCATCTTTTTCATGGATAATATCGTGTCTACAAGAAGGCAATCTTAAAAGATTAACATTGGGAATTATTTTTAAAGCTTTTTCTTGGGCTTTAGGATCAGTGACATATTCATCGTCAGCTAAAATTAACAATGTTTCTGAATGATAATTTGAAAATGAATTTGTTTTAAATAAATCCCTGCACTCAATGATTGCATTTCCAACCCAGTTCCAACTAGGACCTTCTGTCTCTAAATCTTTATTATTTTTAAAGTGGTTAGATGCATCTTCCGCTTTAAATTTACCATAGTATGCTATGTTTTCTGGTTTTTCCCAAAATGTTGAAGCTTTAGAAAGGCTTGATTTTACATTCTTTCCAACCAATCCCAAAACAGTAAAAAATGATGCTAAATTAGTAGGTATTCCTCTTTTTGCTATATTAAAAAAATTAAATATTTTAACAATGTATAAAATTATTGATTGTAAAAGTGAAGAAACTGGTAGTCCCATCATCGGAGCCAAACAAATTGTTAAAGAGGGACGAAAATTAAATGTTTTATTGTTAATTTGATACTTGATGCTAAGTAATCCTCCCAAAGAATTACCCAAAAACATCAGTCCTCTTTTTTGGCCTAAATTTAAATTTAAAATTATAGCCTCAATTGCATCCCAATAAATTTGAAAGGTATCTACATCTATAACTTGTTTAGGTATACCAAATCTGGTTGACAAACCCTGTCCAGGGAGATCAAGAACACAAACTCTAAAATTTCTGTTAGTAAACTTTTTGGCAATTTGGTCATATCTTTCAATAAATTCGCTTAACCCTGGAATAATAAGAATATCTCCTCTGGGTTTTTTTAAATCAAAACCATATTCAGAACATCTAATTCTAAATTTTTTTGTTTGGATCCAAAATCGCCTAAAATTATTTTTCATTAACTTTTTGTTCAAATGAAAAGCTTTCACCGCAACCACAGCGAGAAATTTCATTTGGATTTGAAAATTGAAATCCAGAAGAGAACTTATCTTCAGTCCAATCCATGGTAGACCCAACTAAAAACATTACTGCAGCGGGATCAATAAAAATCGTAACTCCTTTAGTAGTTATTTTTTCCTCAAACTGTTTTGGTTCGTTTGCGTACTCAACAGAATATTTAAAACCGGAACAACCAGATGACTTCACCCCCACTCTCAGTCCTTTCACATTATTATCACCTTGATCGATTAGGTATTTAACTCTTTGAGCCGCTTTATCAGTTAATTGAATCATTTGATTGTTTAAAGTCATTATTTACACCCTAATCTATTCCTAATAAAAGTTTTGCATCTTCTGTCATTCTATCTTTAGTCCATGCAGGTTCCCAAACCAGCTTAACTTCAACCTCACCAACACCGTTTACTTCGGATATTTTTTGAGCCACTTCCTTTGGAAGCTCACCAGCCACAGGGCAAGCAGGTGCAGTGAGTGACATTTCAACACAAATTTTACCTTTTTCCAAAATATCTATTTTATATATCAACCCTAAATCATAAATGCTAACAGGTAACTCAGGATCAAAAATTTTTTTTAAACAATCAATAATATTGTGTTTATTTAAGTTTAAGCCATTGTAATTTTTTTCAGACCCTGATTTAAAAAAATTATTATTAACTGTATTTTGATTAATAAAGTATGAAAGGTCCTTATAATTTTCATTCATTTTTTCATCCTAAAAGCTTTTTAACAGTATGCAACCCATCAACCAAAGATTCTGCTTCAGAAAATTGAGTATACAAACCAACGGAAGCTCTTGCAGTTGAAGAAATATTTAAATGTTTCATCAAAGGTTGTGCGCAATGATGTCCTGCTCTTATAGCTATTCCTTTTTGGTCAAGTATTGTTGCTATATCATGAGGGTGTGCATTTTTCATTACGAATGAAATTACTCCTGATTTTTCTTCAGCATTGCCAATGATTTTCAAACCTTTAATTTCTTTAAGAGCATTTTCAAAATGAGCTAACAATTGTTTTTCATGGTTTCTGATATTTTCCATTCCAATCTTTTGAACAAAATCTATTGCTGCACCAGTAGCAATGACTTCTGCAATTGCAGGTGTGCCTGCTTCAAATCTATGGGGAGGGTCTGCAAAAGTCGACTTATTAATATTTACTTCATCGATCATATCACCTCCACCAATAAAAGGAGGCATCTCTTTGAGTAATTCTTCTTTACCCCACAATATACCAACACCAGATGGACCATAAAGCTTGTGAGCGCTGAAAGTATAAAAATCACAATCAATGTCTTTCACATCGACTGGAAGGTGAACGGCACCTTGACACCCATCAACGAAGCATAAAGCATCAAATTGATGGGCTAATTTAGAAATTTCTTTAATTGGGAATATTGTTCCCAATACGTTGGAAACATGAGGAACCGAAACGATTTTTGTTTTTCTATTTAATAAAGGAATTAAGTCATTTATATTAAAACATCCATCTTGTGATACATTGACAGCTATGATCTTTGAGCCAGTTTGTTGTGAGACTAGTTGCCATGGAACAATATTAGCATGGTGGTCTGCCAAAGTGATAATTATTTCATCACCTTCGCTTAAATTTAATTTTCCCCAAGAATTTGCAACTAAGTTTATTAAACTTGTTGCCCCCGATCCGTAAATAATTTCATTTGGATTATTGCAACCTAAAAACTTAGCTGCTTTTGACCTAACTTCCTCATAGTCACTAGTTGACTTTTCACTTAACCAATGTAATCCCCTATGAACATTTGCGTAATTTTCTGTATAAGCTTTTATCAAAGAATCTATAACAACATTAGGTTTTTGAGCACTTGCCGCGCTATCTAAATAAACTAGATTTTTATTATTAACTTTCTTTGATAATATTGGAAATTGAGATCTAATTAGATCAAAATCAATTAAACCATCATCATGAGATTTTGATTTGCGTGTCTGATTTATCATGATTATGATTCAATATACATATCATTTTGTTTAAGCCAGTAATTAGATGCTTGTTCAACTAGTTTGGCTAACTCTAAATTATTTATTTCTTCAATTAATTCATTAAGATAAGCATTAATCAATATTTTTTTTGCCTTTGATTCATCAATACCACGGCTCCTAAGATAAAATAATTGGTTTTTATCTAACTCTCCTATAGTAGCCCCATGTGAACAAGAAACGTCATCTGCAAATATTTCTAATGCGGGTTTAGTGTTAGTCTCTGCAAGCCTAGATAACAATAATACTCTGCTCATTTGTTGACCGTCAGTTTTTTGGGCATTTTTAAAAACTTTTATACCGCCTTGATAAACACCAACTGATTTATCATCTAGTATCCCTCGAACAGTTTGATTAGAAAAACAGTCTGGAGATATATGGTTAATATTTGTGGTAATGTCATTATGTTGGTTTTCTCTACCAAAATATAATCCATTGAAATAAAATTGCGCATTACTTTCTAATAAATTAACGTTTATATCAGATCTAGCTGCATTGATACCTTGCTGAGATAATACCATATTCATTTGTGAATGTTCATGAATATTGCATTCAATTAAATTAACACATCCTGCATTATTTAATTTCTTATTCTTCAAGTTCAATATATTCACACCTAAGTTAACTGCTGACTGATTCAATAAATTCAATGAAAACAATGGAGTAAAAAGCGATGTTGATGTCAAACTAACGTTTATAATAATATTTAATTTAGATTTTGAACCAAAATTAATCAAAAAAATAGGAGAACACCAAGAGCTTTCATCTATCTCGATATCTATTACAATTGGATTATCATTAATAAAGTTTGAGGGAAAATTTACCTTATAAGCATGACTGATATTTTGAAAAACAACATCCGTCATCTTATTTTTTTTAAAAAAATCAGAAGTAAAAAATTCAATTGAAGACTTATCGAGGCATTCATTAGAAAATTCTGATAAGCTTTCAGGAAAAAAAGCTTTCTTGTCTAAGTTAAATAATCTTCTCTCTGGTATTAATTTTTGTAATTTTGTAAATTTCCAATATTCATCTTTTGAATCTGGCCAACCATTTATTAGATCATCGTTATTGAACGAACTACAAAAATTAATAAATTCATCTGATGCATTAATATTACGCCGCATCCGTATACCTTTTGTATCCTTCTTTTTCTACAATTTTTGCTAGCTCCGGACCTCCAGATTCATAAATTTTTCCATTTGCTAAAATATGAACAAAATCAGGAACTATGTAATCTAATAATCTTTGATAATGCGTTATTACTAACATACTTCTTTCATTATTTCGTAACCCCGTAACACCCTTTCCTACAATCCTTAATGCATCTATATCTAAACCTGAATCTGTTTCATCAAGAACGGCTAATTCTGGTTCTAATAATGACATTTGGAGTATTTCAAAACGTTTTTTTTCTCCTCCTGAGAAGCCAACATTGACAAAACGTTTTAACATGTCAGATGAAATATCAAGCTGTTTTGATTTTTCTTTAACAAGCTTAACAATTTCCAAACCATCTAAATCCTTTAAACCTTTAGCTTTTCTAATTGAATTGATCATAGTTTTTAGAAAGTTCATTGATGTAACTCCTGGAAGTTCTATTGGATATTGAAATGCTAAAAACATACCCAACCTTGATCTTTCATCAGCTTCAAGATCAAGTATTGACTGACCTTTAAATATGATTTCACCTTCTAAAATTTCATACCCTTCTCTTCCAGACAAAACATATGAAAGAGTCGATTTTCCTGAACCATTAGGGCCCATAATAGCGTGAACTTCACCAGCATTAATAGTCAATGATAAATTATTTAATATTTTTTCATCACCAACTGAAACAGACAGATTTTTTATTTGTAATAAACTCATTTTATCCTCAAAAAATTATCCAACGCTACCTTCAAGGCTAATACCTATTAGTTTCTGAGCCTCTACTGAAAATTCCATTGGTAATTCTTTCATAACTTCTCGACAAAAACCATTGACTATAGTTGAAACTGCTTCTTCTTCAGTCAAACCTCTTGATTTACAATAAAACAATTGATCTTCACTGATACGGCTAGTTGTTGCTTCATGTTCAATGTTAGCTGTAGGATTTTTTGAGGTAATGTATGGTATAGTGTGTGCACCACATTTATCACCAATAAGCAAGCTATCACATTGAGTAAAGTTTCTTGCTCCATTTGCGCCAGGCTGCATCAAAACTTGACCTCTGTATGTGTTTTGAGATTTTCCAGCAGAAATACCTTTAGAAATGATAGTTGATTTACTATTTTTACCTAAATGAACCATTTTTGTACCTGTATCAGCTTGTTGAAAATTATTTGTTATAGCTACAGAATAAAATTCACCCACTGAATTTTCACCGTGTAAAACACATGAAGGATATTTCCATGTAATTGCCGAACCTGTTTCAACCTGTGTCCAGCTAATCTTAGAGTTTTGTCCTAAACAAGCTCCTCTTTTAGTTACAAAATTATATATACCACCTTTACCTTTTTCATCTCCAGGATACCAATTTTGGACTGTAGAATATTTAATTTCTGCATCTTTTAAAGCAACCAATTCAACCACAGCAGCGTGTAATTGATTTTCATCTCTCTGAGGGGCTGTACATCCTTCTAAATAAGAAACATATGAACCTTCATCAGCAATTATTAATGTTCTTTCAAACTGACCTGTATTTTTTTCATTAATTCTAAAATAAGTAGAAAGTTCCATTGGACATCTCACCCCTTTTGGGATGTAAACAAAAGATCCATCAGTAAATACGGCACTATTTAATGCGGCATAAAAATTATCTTGTTGTGGAACAACAGAACCGAGATATTTTTGAATTAAATCTGGATAAGATTTAATTGCTTCACTAATTGGACAAAATATTACGCCCTTTTCTGCAAGTTGTTCGCGAAAAGTAGTTATCACAGAAACTGAATCAAAAACTGCATCAACTGCAACACCAGCCAGTAATTTTTGTTCAGATAATGGGATACCTAACTTTTCATATGTTTTCAGCAACTCTGGGTCAACCTCATCCAAGGATTTTGGTTGCTTAAACTTTTTAGGTGCCGCGTAATAATATATATCTTGAAAATCAATTGTTTTGTATTGCAATTTAGCCCAATTAGGTTCTTTCATTTTTAACCATAATTTATAAGCTTTTAATCTCCAATCCAACATCCATTGAGGCTCATCTTTTTTGGAAGATATAAGACTTATAATATTTTCATTGAGTCCTTTAGGTGTCTTTTCAACATTAATATTAGTTGTGAATCCATATTTATATTTTGAAGTAACGTCTTTAACTGTTTTGATTGTTTCGGTTTGAGCTGGCATAGTTTTATATCGAAATTATTATTTTGTTATGAATTTTATTTAAGTTATAAGAAAGATAAATCAAGACATTTATGAAAAATTATTAAATATTTCTTTCCTGAAATATATTTTCATTTTTGGTTCTAAAAAATGCATCTGGATTCAACAAATCTGCTAAAGATACACTTTTTAAAGCATCATGAATCGCTAAGTTAGCTTGATTCCAATTACCACTTAACAGACACATTGATTGAGTCTCACAAGCTTCATCAGATTCATCCACACACGCTGTTATTGCAATAGGGCCATCAATGGCTTCTACTATGTCTGCAACATTAATATCCTTTGGCTGTGTTTGACAAAAATATCCTCCAGAAACTCCTCTGCCTGAATTAATTAACTTTGCATTAGATAATATTTTACAAACTTTAGATACTGTAGGTACTTGTAATCCAGTTTCTTCTGCCAAAATTGTCGTAGAATACTTTTTTGGCGAGCGGCTCGACAAAATACCCAAAATCACAACTGCATAATCAGTAATTTTATTTAATTTAATCATATTGACATTCCTAATTAAAGAGCACAAAAACAGTACTAATTTTGTACTATTTATTTAAGTTTAATTATATTAAATAAATAAAATATAACAAGTGAGAACGACTCGCAAATTATATTGCTAATTTCAAGAATAATTAATTGATAGAAGTATTTTTTAAAACATATCTACCGTTTGAAACATCCGAGAAAACATGATCAATGTCAGGATGATTAACAGGCCCAGATTCAGAGTCCAAAATTAAATTCTGCTGGCTAACATATGCTGAATAAAAAGTTTCTGAATTTTCTGCAAGAAGGTGATAAAAAGGTTGGTCCTTTCTTGGCCTTTTATCTTCAGGAATAGATTCATACCACTCATCAGTATTTGAAAACTCAGGATCAATATCTACTATAACTCCTCTGAAATGATAAATTTTATGTTTAACAATATCACCAAGGTTGAATTCTGGAGTAACCACTAACACCTTAACCTTATTATTTTCATTTACACTATTAATTGTAGATTCGTATTTCATGAGACAAGTTATATATAAAAATTAAATTTTTCCAGAAACCTTTAAAACTTCTTTTCCACGATAGATACCTGTTTTAAGATCTATATGATGAGGTCTATGGAATTCTCCAGTATCTTTGTCTTCAACATAAGATTGATTTTTTAGTCTATCATGCGATCTTCTCATACCCCTTTTTGAGGATGAAATTTTACTTTTAGGAACTGCCATTGTTACCTCAAAAAATTTAAAATTAAATATTTGTTTCTATTAATTTAGATTGGTAATTGCATCCAGTCAGGCAAATAAGAACACGAAACTAAAAGAAACGATAATGCAAATAATACAATAAATTTATAATAATTTTTCATTTAAACAACTTTCAATATAATATTTATAAAACATATAAAACAATTATTGGTGGAGCTGGACGGGATCGAACCGACGACCTGAAGCTTGCAAAGCTACCGCTCTCCCAACTGAGCTACAGCCCCATAAATAAAAGGATTTATGCTCACCTTATATAACAAAGGTCAAGAAAAAAAGCACTAATTTTATTAAAAATTTATTTTAATCTTATTTCCTTGAGCCTTTCTTGTAAATAATCATGGGCTGTAGTACCTGATTTCAAAACAACTTCATTTCGAGGGTGAATAAACATAGGCAAAGAAAATCTGGACACATTTTGATTTTCTTTTCCGGGGTTAACAACCCTATGACTTGTTGAAGGGAAATAGCCACCTGATGCCATTTGAAGCATATCGCCAACATTAACAGTAATCATACCTTTATCAACAGGAACTTTATGCCAATTATTTTCTTTATCTTTTGCTTCCAAACCAGGCTGGCTTCCTGAAACAAGCAAAGTTATCAAATTAATGTCTTCATGAGCTGCTGCCCTAATAGCTCCTTTTTCAATCTTGTCCCCTATTGGTGGATAATGTAAAACTCTTAATAAGTTTCGATCACTATTTTTAACCATATCAATTAAAGTTTCAGAGAATTTATTTTTAATATGATTTGGGGTTTGATCATCCAACCATTTTAATAACGTTTCCCCCATCAAAACCAATTGTCTGTATAATTCTTTAGTTTTTTCTTGGAGAAAATCAGGCAATTTTGTTTTAGGATATACATGAAAAAATTCTTTTAAATCTTTAACAAGATTATCTTTAGCACTTTCAGTTCTAAAAGGAAAAAAACCATCTTGAATGATGGGATCAAATTTAAATTTTAATTTTTCATCTGAGTTGAAAAACTTTTCCCAACTTGAATAAATACTATCTAATAAATCAAAAGAAATATCGTGATTTTCAAAAACTGCAAATCCTGTATTTTGAAATGAAACAAAGAATTCATTTTTTGCATTTTTGGCTTTGAAATCAATTTTTTTAATATCAAACATATTTAATATCTTCTATTCAATTTTCTTTATAATTAATCTTATTTATAATTTTGTAAATATATATTTGATTGAAAATTTAATAATTTAGTATATACTAAATTTTAAATATAGTACTATACAAATTATTTGAAGCTAATTCATTTTATGATTTTGATGATTAAAGAAAATTTAAATCAAAGAGATATTTATTCCAATATTTATAAATTCTTCAAAAATTTATTAATAATAATTTTCATAATTTTCTTATTTGATGGATTAATAAATTTATTAAAATCAGACTTAAGCGATATAATCATTCAAAGTATATCTGACGCTTATCTTCAGGTATCAGTTTTTGTAGCCACAGTATTGATTGTTTTTTATGGAGCTGAAACTCTATTTGGTATTAATTTATCCAAAAAGCTTCAGAAAGGAGGAATATGGCAAGTTCCTGCCTCATCAGCCCTTGGAGCTTTGCCTGGGTGCGGAGGAGCACTTTTGGTTATTACTCAGTTCACCTCTGGAAATTTAAGTTTTGGATCAGTTGTCGCTGTCCTTACATCCACTATGGGAGATGCAGCGTTTCTTTTAATTGCCAGTGAACCAACAACAGGCTTATTAATAATGATAACTGGCTTCATAGTTGGATTAATTTCTGGATTGATTGTTGATTATACCCATCCAAAGGGTTTTCTTTTACCAAAAAAGACTCTGTCAATGAACACTCAAAATGAAAAAATTGAAACAAGTGGCGTATTTAAATCTCTTTGGATATGGATACTAATTCCTGGCTTTATTATTGGCATTCTGATGGCCTTTCAAGTTGATGTAGACCAAATACTGGGAAATAGATATATAAACAATCCTGCTACTTTATTAGGTTTTATAGGGGGGTCTTTAGCAATAACATTACATGTCATTGCCTCCAAAGGTTATATTTACAGGAAAACATCGTTGAATGGAGGAAATGCAATCAATAGAACTATCCTAGATACAAATTTTGTCACTTTATGGGTTGTTTTAGCATTTCTTTTATTTGAAGTAACAATATTTTTAACAGCTTTTGATTTAAAAATCCTATTTAATGGCATGTCAATTCTCACACCATTTATAGCTGTTCTTGTTGGATTTATTCCAGGGTGTGGACCACAAATTATTGTTACTAGCATATATCTACTAGGCATAATACCTTTGTCTGCACAAATTGGAAATGCAATAAGCAATGATGGAGATGCTTTATTCCCGGTTTTAGCAATTGCACCTAAAGTCGGATTAATTGCTACACTTTATAGCGCTATTCCCGCATTAATTTTTAGTTATGCATATTTATATTTTTTTGAATAAAATAATAACTTTACTATTATAAATTTAATTTATGAAGATATTGGTTTATGGAATTGGAGCAATGGGCTCAATATATGCATCATTAATGGCTGATGCAGGTAATAATGTTTTTGTTGTTGATAAATGGGAAGAGCATATAAATAAAATACAAAAGTCAGGACTAGAAATTAATGGAGCTAGCGGTCATAAAATTGTTAAAAAGTTAAATTGTTATTCAAATGTTCCAAAAAATGAATTCTTTGACTTAATAATTATTGCCACTAAAGCCAGTGGTGTAGAAAAAGCATCTTTCGAATTAAAAGATTGCATAAGAAAAGATACTACCATCATTTCCATTCAAAACGGATTAGGTTCATCTGATAAATTAACAAAATATATATCAAAAAATAATATTATACTTGGTGTTGCAGATGGTTTTGGAGCTTCGATTATTTCACCTGGGGTAATTCATCATAATGCAATGAAATTAATCAGAATTGGAGAAATTAATGGTGGAAGTTCTTCTAGGTTAAATAAAACTTTAAATATTTTTTTAAAGGCAGGTTTTAATACTAAGGTTTATGAAAATATTAATCAATTAATTTGGGAGAAATTTATTTGCAACGTTACATTTAGTGCTCCTTGCACTGTTTATAATTGTAACATTGGTAAATTAATGAAAACAAAAGCATTTTGGAAAGTTGCTCTAGGTTGCACTAAAGAAGCTTATGACATAGCAAAGAAGAAAAATGTCCCTCTTTCCTTTAATAACCCAATTGAATATGTAACAGAATTTGGCTCCAAAATGCCTAATGCAAAACCTTCAATGTTACTTGATCATGAAGTAAAGCGTAAATCTGAAATTGATTTCATAAATGGTAAAGTCGCAGAAATGGGAGATGAATTAGGTATATTTGTTCCTTATAATTTAATGCTTTCTCAAATAATTAAACTTCGAGAAAATTCATTCCAATGATTATTCGACAATCAAGTGGGTTTATCTGCCATAAAATGACCCGGCCTGTGCTCGCCACTTTCAAGAACGCCGATCATTTTCCTCCAAATTTGTGCAGTCTCATTAGCGTCATCCTCGCCCAGAATTTCGATTAATTTTTTTTTATACTTGCCTTCTATATCTTCGATCTCTTTTTTAGCTAAATTTAAATACCATTTATTTCTATCTTTTATTTTAATTTTGATAAAACCTGCATCCAACAAAGATTTTGAATATCTTTCTAAAGAACACATCTGCATATCCAGCCCTTCTGCCTTAATGTAATTAACCATTTGTTCAGATGGAGGATTATCATCTTTTCTCATCCAGTCACTTGCAGCTATAAAGCCTCCAGGCTTTAAAACCCTAAATAATTCCTTAGCAAGCCATTCTTTATTTGAAATATGTAAAAAAGAATCTTTGCTAAAAATCATATCAAATTTTTCATTGTTAAAACAAAGAGATCCTTTCTCAACAACTTGAAAAGTCAATTTATGTTTTAAATTACTATTTAATTTTAAAGAGTTAGCCCTATTAATAACTTCTGGCTCTACATCTATACCATAAACATGTGCGGCTTCTAAATTTTCTACAAAATGTATTGCAGCTCCACCACAGCCGCAACCAATGTCTAATACATTTAAATTTTTAACACTTCGATTATTAAGAACTTTATTAATCTCATCAACCCCACCTGGTGATAAAAATCCTTCCCCCCAAATCAATTCAAGAGTGTTGATTTGTTTTTGTCCATATTCTGCCTCATCAGTAATACTCATAATAAGCCTTTTATTTAATTCATAATTCTAAATTTTGTTATATTAAAACTCAATTTTTGGCCAACCATCAACCCATTTTAACTTATACTCACCATGATTTGGTAGTCTTTCTCTATTTTTGTCATAATAATGAAATGCTAAAACTTCTTTATAATTATCTACCCATACTGAAGCATACCCTGGGCCTCTAATATTACCATTCAATTCCAATACAAGAGAGTCACCTCCATATATTAAATCTATACATATAGATAATCTTTATATATTTCATAAACAGCCTAAGTTATTTTGTTCCATTTATTTATAAAAAACTT
>MDSZ01094288.1_pt1 | contig 48112 bp, 46 predicted proteins | sample 811201 | NCBI WGS metagenome assembly MDSZ01 (sample SAMN05326647, study PRJNA326480) | marine metagenome | isolation source: seawater | place: Indian Ocean: North | collected 2010 | reverse complement strand
CGCCGACAGGCCATTGCCAAGCGTCTAATGAATAAGCCTCACCCTTTTGGGTGGGGCTTTTTTTATGGCTTTTATTTTTAAGTCTGACTATATAAATAATAGTTTTGCTAAATTAGTCCACGGTGACGGGCAGGGTGTCATCTTGCCAGCGGACTTTTAAGCGCTGTCCAGAACTGACATCAGCTGCTTTGGTGATAATATTACCCTCTTCATCTTGGGTCATGGTATAGCCTCTACTTAAGGTTTGAAGGGGGCTAAGTTGGTTTAGCATACCCGCCAAATAAGCAACTTGTTCTTTACTCTGGCGCTGTTTAATGGTGATGGTTTTATCTGCTCTGGCGGCAAGGTTTTGCAAGTGTTGGCGCTGTAAAGTGATATGGGCCTTGGGAGATAGGCTCTGGATACGATTATCGAGACTTTCTATCCTTTTATGGCTGTCATATATACGAAACTGCATATGCTTTTCCATAGCTAATGACAGCTTATCTAAACGTTGACCATAATCCTGAAGCTGTTGATCAGGTTTGCGGAGTTGGGCTTTAAGCTGATTAATTATTAACTGTTGCTTGTGAAGCTGATTTTGCCAAGCACTATGCAAACGTTGACCAAGTTGCTTTGTTTGGAGACTTAGGTGTTGCTGGCTTTGGGTAATCGCTTCAGCCGCAGCCGATGGCGTTGGCGCCCGTAAGTCAGCTACAAAATCACTAATGGTAAAATCTGTTTCATGTCCAACAGCACTGATTACAGGTATGTCGCTGCTGACAATCTGTCTAGCCAGGGTTTCGTCATTAAAGCTCCAGAGATCCTCCATAGAGCCACCACCACGGGCAATAATAATCGCGTCGTGCAAATCCAGTTCATTGCAAAGTTTCAAGGCATGACAAGCCGCTGGAGCGGCATCAGGCCCTTGCACAGGGACGGGGATAACATCGATTTGTAGGCTAGGCATACGTTTGCCGGCAACACTGATAATATCGTGAACGGCGGCACCATTGGCTGAAGTAATAACGGCAATCCGGCGACAGTATTCTGGTATCGGTCGCTTACGCTCTGGCGCAAATAAGCCTTCATCCTGAAGTTTTTGTTTTAGTTGTTGGAAGGCCGCTTGCAATTGGCCAGCGCCAGCTGGTGTCAGGCGTTCGCCAATTAATTGATATTCACCACGGTCAGGATAAATAGACACTTTGGCTTGTAAGTGAACTAGATCACCTTCTTTAGGTTGAAATTGGCAATACAGATTGCGATTACGAAACAGAGCACAGCGAATCTGGCCTTCAATATCTTTAAGGGTAAAGTACCAATGCCCTGAACGAGCACGGGTAAAACTGGAGATTTCCCCACAGACGGTGATCAACCCAAACTGTCTTTCTAGCATGGAGCGAGCTGCATGATTGAGTTCGCTAACTTGCCAAATGTAGTCTTCTTGCATTTGTTTGTTTACTAGGTATTAATCGCGTTCTTTATAGTAGCTTATAGCAGGTGATTTGAACAACACTGCATAGTTAATCCAGCACCTTAATTTAGCCTTTTGATAGGTTCTTAGGGGTCACTTATTGATAGCTATTCCCTATTATCAATAGCGCTAATTGAATAGCCCGATATGCATTTAGAATAATGTCCAAAAGGTCAGCTTTTGAGGGGATTTGAGGGTTTGTATAAGGTTTTACTTTTAACCGTATTAAAGGCAAATTTAAGCCTAAAATAGTGGCTAAAAAACCACCAGTTGGTGTATAATACAGCGCTTCTTTAAATTAGGTTCTGGACGGTTCCCATGCTACGTGTCTCCGAAGAAGCACTCACTTTTGATGATGTTCTCCTAGTGCCCGGATATTCCGAGGTGCTCCCTAAAGATGTCCAGCTAAAAACATTTATTGCCCGCGATCTACCTCTGAATATTCCCTTAGTATCTGCCGCTATGGATACGGTTACTGAATCACGTCTGGCTATTGCTATGGCGCAGGAAGGTGGTATTGGTATTCTGCATAAGAATCTAACCATTGAGCAACAGGCTACGGAAGTCGCTAAAGTTAAAAAGCACGAGAGTGGTGTGGTACAAAACCCCGTTACTTGCCGTTCTGATATGACCATTGGCGAACTTCAGCAATTAGCTGCGCGGACAGGCTTCTCTGGCTTTCCTGTGGTAGATGATGGTGATTTGGTAGGTATTGTTACTAGCCGTGATATGCGCTTTGAAAATTATCTGCAAGCTACGGTGGCAACTATTATGACGCCGAAAGAGCAGTTGGTTACTGTGCAGCCTGGTGTGGATCAGGAAAAGGTACGTAACTTATTACGTAAGCATCGTATTGAGCGTGTGCTGGTGGTTGACGAAGCCGGCGCATTACAAGGCATGATGACTGTCAAAGATATGTATTACGCCAAGGCTTACCCAAATGCGGCCAAAGATAGTAATGGTAGTTTGCTGGTTGGCGCGGCTGTGGGTACCGGTGCCGACACCCCTGACCGCGTAGATGCATTAGTTGCGGCGGGTGTTGATTTGATTGTGGTGGACACAGCCCATGGTCACTCCCAAGGTGTTATCGAGCGTGTAAGGTGGGTTAAGTCGACCTACCCACAAGTTAAAGTTGTGGGTGGTAATATTGCTACGGCTGCCGCAGCAGAGGCCTTGGCCGATGCCGGTGCTGATGGAGTTAAAGTAGGTATTGGGCCTGGTTCTATCTGTACGACACGTATCGTAGCTGGCGTCGGTGTACCACAAATTTCCGCTGTTGCTAATGTGGCTGCCGCCATGCAACCTCGTGGTATTCCTGTTATCGCTGATGGTGGTGTACGTTACTCTGGTGATTTGGCTAAAGCTATTGTTGCCGGTGCCAGTGTGGTTATGGCTGGTAGTCTGTTGGCAGGTACTGATGAAGCGCCAGGGGAAGTAGAGTTGTTTCAAGGCCGTGCCTATAAAGCTTATCGTGGAATGGGTTCGTTAGGCGCTATGGGTCAAAGTCAGGGCTCCAGTGATCGTTATTTCCAGAGTACTGATGCCGGTGTAGAGAAGCTGGTACCTGAAGGTATCGAGGGTCGTGTAGCATGCAAAGGCCCCATGGGCGCCATTGTGCATCAGTTAATGGGTGGCTTACGGGCCAGTATGGGTTACACCGGTTGTGCCAATATTGATGAAATGCGCACTAAGCCGAGTTTTACCCGTATTACCAATGCGGGCATGAATGAAAGTCATGTACATGATGTGACTATCACCAAAGAAGCACCCAACTACCGGGTTAAATAGAATTACATATTATTGGAGGCCATTATGGCCTCTATTTGTTTATTTGGTTGGTATCCTATAAAAGCCAGCCTGTCATGGAGTGCAATATGACGCAAGATATCCACGCTCAGCGGATACTTATCTTGGATTTCGGATCCCAATATACACAACTGATTGCGCGTCGGGTGCGTGAAATTGGTGTTTACTGTGAAATTCGCGCTTGGGATATGCAGGATGAAGCGATTGCTAAGTTTGCGCCTCAGGGCATTATTTTAGCGGGTGGCCCTGAGTCTGTAACTGAGGCTAATAGCCCACGAGCACCACAAAAGGTATTTGAGCTGGGTGTACCTGTGTTAGGTATTTGTTATGGCATGCAAACCATGGCTGAGCAGTTAGGCGGTAAGGTTAGTGCTTCTGATGAACGTGAATTTGGCTTTGCCGAAGTGCGGGTTGAAACCGCTGGCGCACTGCTTAATGGTATTGAGGATCATGTGCATAATGATGGCAGTCTTAGCCTAGATGTGTGGATGAGCCATGGCGATAAAGTCACAGAATTACCATCCCAGTTTACTTGTATGGCCGCCACTGATAGTGCACCCATTGCTGGTATGAGTTGGGAAGAAAAACGCTTTTATGGTTTACAGTTCCACCCTGAAGTAACTCATACCAAGCAGGGTGGCCGGATTTTAGAGCGCTTTGTACGCGACATATGTGGTTGTGAAGCTCTGTGGACTGCGAGCAATATTATTGACGATGCCATTGCTACAGTACGCAACAAGGTGGGCACTGATACCGTATTATTAGGTTTATCTGGTGGTGTTGATTCTTCTGTTGTAGCGGCATTGTTGCACAAGGCCATTGGTGACCAATTGGTTTGTGTGTTTGTTGATAATGGCCTGTTACGTCTCAATGAAGGCGATCAGGTGATGGATATGTTCGCCAAAAATATGGGTGTTAAGGTTATTCGGGCGGACGCTGAAAATCTGTTCCTTGATAACTTAGCGGGGGTTAGTGACCCCGAAGCCAAGCGCAAAGTCATTGGTAATACCTTTATTGATGTGTTTGATGCTGAAGCAGGTAAGCTGGACAATGTTAAGTGGTTGGCGCAAGGCACCATTTACCCAGATGTGATTGAGTCAGCGGCTGCTGAAACAGGCAAGGCACACGTGATTAAGTCCCATCATAATGTCGGTGGTTTACCCGAAGATATGGCTTTGGATTTAGTCGAGCCACTAAGGGAATTGTTTAAGGATGAAGTACGCAAAATTGGCCTTGAGTTAGGTTTGCCATACGATATGGTTTATCGCCATCCTTTCCCTGGCCCTGGTTTGGGTGTCCGAATTCTTGGTGAAGTGAAAAAACAATACGCGGATATTTTACGTCAAGCCGATGCCATATTTATCGAAGAACTGCATAACGCGGATTGGTATCACAAAGTGAGTCAGGCCTTTGTGGTGTTTTTGCCAGTTAAATCTGTGGGTGTAGTGGGTGATGGTCGCCGCTATGAGTATGTAGTGAGTTTGCGCGCCGTGGAAACCATCGACTTTATGACCGCACGTTGGGCGCATTTGCCCTATGAGCTGTTAGAGAAGGTATCTGGACGCATTATTAATGAGATTGCTGGTATTTCTCGCGTTGCTTACGATGTATCTAGTAAACCACCTGCCACTATTGAGTGGGAGTAGAGAAATATAGCGTGAATACCGACCCCACCCTAGCCCCCAATGACGAGCACTTTATGGCCTTGGCCATGGAGCAAGCGCAGCTTGCCGCACAACAGGGTGAGGTGCCAGTGGGTGCGGTGGTGGTGCAACAGGGCAAGGTGATTGGGTGTGGATATAACCAGCCTATTAGTAGCCATGACCCAAGTGCTCATGCAGAGATTATGGCTCTCCGTGAGGCGGCAGCCAAATTGGAAAATTACCGCCTACCCGGTTGCCAGTTGTATGTTACCTTGGAGCCTTGTTCCATGTGTGTGGGCGCTATGGTACATGCCCGAATAGAACGTTTGGTGTATGGCGCTACTGAACCCAAGGCAGGGGTAATAGAGAGTAATTTGCACTTGTTAGAACAACCCCATTTTAACCATCATGTCGATGTGCAGGGTGGTGTGCTAGCTACTCAAGCTAGCCAAATACTAAGTGATTTTTTTAAACAGCGTCGCTTACAACATAAAGCGATCAAGGCAGAGGCTAATAGAGGCTAAATATGCTGATTTTACGTGGTGCTCCCGCTCTTTCTGAATTCCGTCAACAAGGTTTGCTGGCAGAATTACAGGCCATCATCCCGGCCATAGAAGGTATTTATGGTGAATTTATGCACTTTGTTAATCTCCATGCAGAGTTAACAGCTGATGAACAACAGGTGTTAGAAACTATTTTGCATTATGGCCCAAGTGTTCAGGTGCAGGCAGCGACTGGTTCAATGCTGTTGGTGGTACCACGGTTAGGAACCATTTCACCATGGTCTAGTAAGGCCAGCGATATTGCTCACAATTGTGGCTTGGACAAGGTGGCTCGCTTGGAACGCGGCATTGCTTACTATTTGCTTGGCGACCTTAGTGAGTCTGATATTTCCCAAGCCAGTGTCATCTTGCATGATCGTATGGTTGAACAAGTATTAGCAGATTTAGATGCTGCAGCTGGGCTATTTGATCAGACTGAGCCAGCCCCACTGTCAACAGTGGATATTTTAGGTGGTGGCCGTGCCGCCCTAGTGGCAGCGAATACCAATCTTGGTTTGGCTTTAGCGGAAGATGAAATCGACTATCTTGTTACTGCCTTTGAGGAATTACAACGCAATCCTACTGATGTTGAGCTGATGATGTTTGCACAAGCAAACTCAGAGCATTGCCGCCATAAAATCTTTAATGCTAGCTGGACCATAGATGGTGAGGAGCAAGATCATTCTTTGTTCCAAATGATTAAAAACACCAATAACCTCAATGGTGAGGGCGTATTGTCTGCCTATAAGGATAATGCTTCGGTGATTGAGGGACATAAAGGTGGGCGCTTCTTCCCCCAAGCAGGTGATCATAAATATGCTTATCATCAAGAAGATGTGCATATTCTGATGAAGGTAGAAACCCATAACCACCCCACAGCTATTGCGCCCCATGCCGGTGCTGCTACCGGTTCAGGTGGTGAGATTCGCGATGAGGGTGCTACGGGCAAAGGTTCCAAGCCGAAAGCTGGCTTAACTGGTTTTACCGTATCTAATCTGAATATTCCTGGTTTTGAGCAGCCTTGGGAAGAGGCTTATGGTAAGCCAGAGCGGATTGTGTCGGCCCTAGATATTATGTTGGAAGGCCCCATTGGTGGTGCTGCATTTAATAATGAATTTGGTCGCCCAGCGTTAAATGGCTATTTCCGTACCTACGAAGCCAAAGTACCCGGCGTCAATGGTGATGAGGTGCGGGGCTACCATAAGCCCATAATGTTGGCTGGTGGCATGGGTAATATCCGTGCCGAACATGTTGAAAAAGGTGAAATTGGCGTCGGCTTTAAGCTTATTTGCCTTGGTGGCCCAGCGATGCAAATTGGTCTCGGTGGTGGTGCCGCTTCCTCTATGGATTCTGGTGCTAGTGCGGCTGATCTTGATTTTGCTTCTGTGCAACGGGAAAACCCAGAGTTGGAACGCCGTTGTCAGGAAGTTATAGACCGCTGTTGGCAGTTGGGTGACAGCAATCCAATTGCCTTTATTCATGATGTGGGTGCGGGTGGCTTGTCCAATGCTTTCCCTGAGCTCGTTAAGGATGGTGGCCGTGGTGGTCATTTTGAACTTCGTAATGTCAATAATGATGAGCCGGGTATGTCACCTTTAGCGATTTGGTGTAATGAAGCTCAAGAGCGTTATGTCATGGCAGTAGCACCAGAAAATTTGACATTGTTTGAAGAATTATGTGCTCGTGAACGTTGCCCTTATGCCATAGTTGGTGAAGCTACGGAAGAGCACCATTTGACCTTGGGTGACACCCACTTTGCCAATAAGCCCGTTGACTTACCTATGTCAGTGCTATTTGGTAAACCACCCAAAATGCATCGTGATGTAACCCGCAACAACCCCCAATTACAGGCGTTGCAAATGCAGGATGTTGATCTTGCCGAGGCCGCCCAGCGAGTCTTAAGTCTGCCAGCCGTGGCGAGTAAAAGCTTTTTGATTACTATTGGTGACCGATCAATTACGGGTATGGTGGCTGGTGAACAAATGGTAGGCCCATGGCAAGTGCCTGTTGGTAATTGTGCTGTGACTACCACCGCCTTAGATACCACCACGGGTGAAGTGATGGCGATGGGTGAACGTACACCTCTCGCATTAATTGACGCCCCTGCCTCGGGTCGTATGGCCATTGGGGAGACCATTACCAACCTAGCTAGTGCACAAATTGCTGATCTGGGTGATATTCGTTTATCAGCCAACTGGATGTCTCCCGCTGGCTATGTTGGTGAAGATGCTAAGTTATATGACACGGTAAAAGCGGTCGGTATGGAGTTATGCCCAGCCCTAGGTATTTCTATTCCAGTAGGTAAAGATTCCATGTCTATGCGCACAGTATGGAAAGATGGTGATGAAGATAAAAGTGTTACATCGCCCGTGTCACTGGTGATTTCTGGCTTTGCTCCCGTAGAGGATGTACGTAAAACCTTAACACCCCAGTTGCGCACTGATAAAGGTGCCACTGATTTGATTTTGATTGATCTGGGTAAAGGTCAAAATCGTTTGGGTGGTTCAGCTTTGGCCCAGGTATATAAACAGTTAGGCGACAGTACGCCTGATGTAGATGATGAAGCAGACCTTAAAGGCCTATTTAGTGCCATTCAAGGCCTTAATGCGGAAGGTCTTTTATTGGCTTATCATGATCGCGCCGATGGTGGCTTACTGGCTACCTTAGCGGAAATGGCCTTTGCTGGGCATACGGGTATTGATATTGAAATGGGTACCTTAGTAGACCACCCCCAAGACTTATTAGGCAGTTTGTTTAATGAAGAACTGGGTGTTGTGATCCAAGTACGCAAAGAAGACACGGCAGAGGTGCTTCGCCAATGTAGTGCTGCGGGTCTGGCTGAGCAAAGTCAGGTTATAGGTAGCCTGAATGATGATGATCAAATTCGATTTACCCTTGAGGGTGAGGAAGTATTGGTTGATTCACGTATAGATTGGCACCGCACTTGGGCAGAGACCAGTTATCGTTTGCAGGCTATGCGTGATAATGCCGATTGTGCCCAACAAGAATTTGATCGCTTATTGGATGCCAGTGATCCTGGCCTAAATGCCCATCTAACTTTTGATTTAAATGACGATATCACAGCTAGCTTAGAAACAAATAAGCGTCCTCAAGTGGCTATTTTGCGTGAGCAAGGTGTTAATGGCCAGGTTGAAATGGCAGCCGCTTTTGATCGTGCTGGCTTTGCCTGTACCGATGTGCATATGAGTGATATTTTAACTGGTCGTCGGCAGTTATCTGAGTTTGTAGGGTTGGTTGCCTGTGGTGGTTTCTCCTACGGTGATGTGCTGGGTGCGGGCGAGGGTTGGGCCAAATCTATTCTTTTTAATGCCAAAGCACGACAACAGTTTAGCGATTTCTTTGCGCGCAGCGATACCTTTGCTCTTGGAGTGTGTAATGGCTGTCAGATGCTCTCAAATTTACATGAGTTAATTCCTGGTGCTGAACACTGGCCACACTTTGTACGTAATCAGTCAGAGCAGTTTGAAGGTCGTACAGCCTTAGTGCAGGTGCAAGAATCGGATTCTATTTTCTTACAAGGTATGGCTGGTTCCCATATGCCTATTGCCATTGCCCATGGTGAGGGTCATGCTGAATTTGCCAGCACCGCTGATCTGAATGCCTGTACGCAGGGCGGCCAAGTGGCATTACGTTATGTCGATAACTATGGCCAGCCTACAGAGGCATACCCAGCCAACCCTAATGGTTCAGTAGAGGGTATTACTGGATTAACCGCAGCCAATGGTCGTGTGACTATAATGATGCCCCACCCTGAGCGGGTATATCGTAGTTTGCAAAATTCTTGGGCTCCTGATGAGTGGCAAGAAGATGGGCCTTGGATGCGTATGTTCCGTAATGCGCGGGCATGGGTTAAGTAAGCCAAGTGCGAGAATTATAAAGGTCTAGCAGAGCGGTAAGAGGGTGGTGTAGATGAGCTTAAAAGTTGAAATTATTCCAGTTACAGCGTTTCAACAAAACTGCTCATTGGTTTGGTGTGATAGCACCAAGGATGCTGCCCTTATTGATCCTGGTGGTAATACGGAGTTATTACTAGAGCGGATTGAGGCACATGGTGTGCAACTAAAGCAGATTCTGCTTACCCATGCTCATATTGACCATGCTGGTGCTGCAGCTGATATTGCTGAGCAGCATGATATTTCCATTATTGGCCCCCATAAAGCTGATCAATTTTGGATCGATAAATTGAGTGACCAAAGTCGTATGTTTCAGTTTCCAGAAGCGCGACCTTTTGTACCACAACGTTGGTTAGATGAGGGTGATAAGGTACAGGTTGGCAAAGAAACCATGCAGGTTTTTCATTGCCCAGGACATACTCCCGGCCATGTGGTGTTTTACCATTCCACTATTGGCTTGCTGTTTGTTGGTGATGTGCTATTTCAAAACTCTATTGGCCGCACAGACTTTCCCCAAGGTGACCATGCCACCCTAATCCAGTCTATTCATGACAAGTTAATGGTGCTAGATGACCAAGTACAATTTGTACCTGGTCATGGCCCTATGTCGACTATTGGTCAAGAGCGTCAACATAACCCCTTCTTAGTGTAGAAGAGGAATAATCTAGCGATCCCGTGTATATCGATAGACCTGTCTATCACCATCACCATAGTCAAACATACAGTCAAAACTATTGTCGCTTTGAGTAATCAGAGTGCAACTATACTCACTGGTTTCACCTACTTCGAACTCATCAGCACAGGTCTCGCGATCCAAAGCATCACGCTCAACAAATGACAAGGTGACGCCAGACTGCTGCCAGTCATACTCCACCACATATAAGTCACACTGATTATATTCATCGCTTATGGCATAACCACCAGTACCATTGCCTGATAAGGTCTCATAACCAAAAGTTTCCCAGGTGCACCCTTCAGTAAGCTCCTCAACAAGATAGTCGCCTTCTGGTGACCACATTTGCGATTTGCCTGGTACACCATAAAATTTTGTTTCAAAGTCAATACGTAAGCCCTTATTGGTAAAGGTCTCCGTCATGGCTACGTCGGTATTAAGGTCGTTTAATAAAGCCAGACTAGAATGCAAATCGGCACAATCATTGATACTCATATCGGTCATATCACCAATAGCCGGCATGGCTTCTTGGGCGATAGCAGCCACTTTGTTATAGTCGGCAGTAAAGGCAAAGAGGCCATCTTGATTAAGCTTTTCAAAGGCTAAAGATCGGGCAGCTGAGGCGGCCTCGTCACCATCAAAAATAACCACTTGGTTGCCTTTCACCGCGACCTTAGGTTGAACCCCCGGGGGTAGATCGGGGAGATTAAGTGGCACTGTTGTACCATCACTGGGGATAACGACACCACCCAGTTCAGGAACTAGCCCAACCAGACCTACTAACAGAGCTGGATTTTCGGCAGCGATAGTCACTAGTCCGTCCACACTAAATAGTCCGGCCATCAGACTCTTAATATCTAAATCATAAATTGCCAGTCCCACACCGCTAATACCTTGTCCCATAGCAGTGGCAATCGCTAAAGCCGATGGATCCATAGCAGTGGCGGCCATTTGCAATTCAGCAAGTTCAGCGCAAGCAAAATCGTTAGCCATAAAACGGGCGCGTAAATCGTTAAATACTGGTGTCAGTGAGGTTACATCTAAACCAAGCGCCATAGAGAACAAGCTATCATCGGCACTATTAACATAACTGGGCAGGTGACCATTTAACTTGGTCAATTGCGCGGCGATATCCTGATTGGTGACTTCAATTATTGCATGGCCTTCCATGGTAATGCTGTTACCTTGCTTTTTCACAGCATCATAGCCAAATGTTACCCGTGGCATACCCTCGGCCATAAGTGTCAATTCTTGGCCACAGCTCGGGGTAAAGGGACTATCAGTGGTATTCATGGTGAGTTGCTGCAGATCCATGCTGGCCTTATTTGATTCTGTGCCACTGAGCATGCGGGTTAATTCCAGCACGCTAAAGTAGCCGGCCATATAGTCGATAAAGTTTTCCTCATCACGCAGGGTGGCGATGGCGTTTGTATCTGCCAGAGAGCGGGTTTCTGGTGCCAACCCAAGGATATCTAGGCGGCGTGCTTCAGAGAAATTCTCTGGGATCACTGTAATAGTGGCAATAGTGTCTTGTAAGGATAAAGTGAACCATAGATCAAAGCCAACTTCTGGTCCTGTATTGAGGGTCCAGTAATGGACTTGGTGCTCTCCCCACATGGCTGTTGAACGAGGTAAGAAGCTCTCTTGACCAGCTTTATCAAAGGCTTTAAGTATGGCCTCTGGACGTTCTACACCAAATTGCAATACCGGCATTAGGCCGTCCATATAAAAGGCGCTAGACATATATTTATCAAGACCATAATGGGCGACAAAATTTTTGTCTCCCGTCGCCCTTACTGCCATAAAATCATTAAGTAAAATAGAGAAAAAGTCGAATTCAGGTAACGATATTTCCTCGGCAATTTTTTCCAGCTCATCCACCACAGATTGCATTTGTGAAACAGAGGTTAATCGACCCATATCAATAGAACGGGTGCGCCAGTCTAGTGAGCCATCAACATAAAAGAGGGTATCAGCAGGAGCCTGTTGTTGAAACCGTGTTAAGGGATCACTACTTTGCTTATTCACCCTGCTGGCATAACTTGTGTTGGCTAAGAGTATAGTTAGTAAAGAGATCAGCATTAGCTGGCAACACTTTTTCATACAAGTCTCCTTAAGTTAAGTATCATGGCAAGTCATTGATGCCTTACAAGCTAGTATTAAACTTAGCTTAAAATACCTATTAAGTATTTTCAAACTCCATAAGCAAGGCGTTTGTTGCCTATTACATTGGCGTTTAGATAGTTTATTTTTTATTTATTTTTATAAGCATAACTGATTATTATGCAATTGGCATCTGTGCCTTAACCAAATATTTATTGCCATCTGATTTAATATTTTATAGCAAAGATATTGTCATACTATCTCACTGGTATTACCTAGACAGGCCTTTAAGCTTATTGCTATTATGCTTACTAATCTAACATTCCTATTATTGAGAGTGCTGGCATGATCAAGTATTTGGCCTTATTACTAACCATTTCTGGTGTGCTTTGCCTGCTCTACGCAACCCGTCCTACCTTAAAAATTTCTACTTCTGAGTCCCACTGGGGATGGCGCGTTTTACTAGCACTTCTGTGTTTTTTTATTGTTGGCTATATCGTTTACCTCTTTTTACTATTTGGTATGACTAACGCCAACCTGATTCATTTAATGCTGGCGAGTATTTTATTTGGTGGCAGTATTTTTGTGGTTTTGGTTATTCGTCTCAGTCGCTTTACTCTGGAACAAAAACATAGGGTAGCCACACAGGAGCAATATAATGCTATCCATGATGACTTAACGGGATTACCTAACCGTAAATATTTGTTACAGCATTTGGATATACAAGTCCAAGAGGCCAATTCTAAGCAGCAGACGTTTGCTGTTTTGTTAATGGATTTAGATGAGTTTAAATGGGTTAATGATACCCTTGGGCATTTTGTCGGGGATAAGTTACTACAGGCATTGGCGAGGCGTCTGCAGGAGAGGTTAGCCGCCGATATCTTTCTAGCACGCACGGCTGGTGATGAGTTTGCCATGGTGGTGCCAATGGCAGACAACAATAGAATCACTCAGTTGGGGGCAGATATTCGCAGTTATTTTCAGGAGCCATTCGATATTGATGGTCATATGGTTTCCTTAATGTCTTGTCCGGGTGTGGCTTATTTCCCCGAGCATGGTGATTCAACTGCAACATTAATGCAGAGTGTCGATATTGCCATGCATGTAGCTAAAAAACAGAAGTTATTGCTGGTCACCTACGACGATAGCATGGCAGCAATGACAAGAAAAAATTTAGCCTTAGTAGCAAGATTGCCTGAAGCTATTGCCAAACAGGAGTTCACCCTGTTTTATCAGCCCTTAATTGCAGGTAAAACCAATAAGGTGTTTGCTCTAGAAGCCCTAATTCGATGGCCCCAAGCAGATGAAACCATATTGCCGCCTAGTGACTTTATCCCCTTGGCTGAGCAAACCTACTTGATTCGGGATGTTACGCGCTGGGTTGTAACCACTGGTCTGCAACAATTAGGCGAGTGGCATAGGGCTGGCCATGTTTTGAGTCTCCAAGTAAATATCTCCAGTCGTGATCTAGATGAAAATAATCTGCCTGAATTTATTGAGGAGCAATTACTTAAACATCAACTTCCACCTCATTGCCTGATCCTAGAAATCACTGAGAGTGCGCTGGTGCGCAATCGTAAACAAGCTATTGCCATACTTACCAAGCTTAGTGAATTAGGTGTATCAATTAGTTTGGATGACTTTGGTACGGGCTACTCTTCCATGACCTTGCTGGATGAGCTGCCATTAAATCAAGTGAAAATAGATCGCTCATTTATAGATGATATGGAAACTAGTGCCAGTCATCGGGCGATTGTTGAGTCAACAATTACTTTGGGTAGCAAACTTGGGTTGGCTGTAGTGGCAGAAGGTATTGAAAACCAAGGGCAGATTCACTTGTTATCGCAACTAGGATGCGATCTTATTCAGGGTTTCTATATTGCGAAACCTATGCCTACAGCAGCTATACAGCAGTGGCTAGATGACTATCAAAACAAGGCTATATAACGGCTGTTGATACGCCATATTTATCCGCATTACTTGTGACAATTTTTAAGGCAGCTTAGAATTCCAAATGATGCAATTGGAATTGATTGTGCTCACGATCTGCCAGAAAATACTCCAGAGTTTGCTTAACGGTGGCAAAGGCAATCTCATCCCAGGGAATATCTTGAGATGAAAACAGCGCCACGTCGCTGCTTTCTGAAGTGACACCGAAGGTGGTGTTGGTCATTTGTGCAAGATAAAACATATGCACTTGGTTAATGCGGGGTACATTACAAACGCTAAATAACTGACCCACTTCCACCTTGGCCATTGACTCCTCATAGGTTTCTCGCCAAGCGCCTTGTTGAGTGGTTTCGCCATTTTCCATAAAGCCAGCGGGCAGGGTCCAATAGCCAGAGCGGGGTTCAATGGAGCGTTTGCAGAGCAGTATTTGGTCGCCATAAACAGGAATGCAACCAGCCACAATGCGTGGGTTTTCATAGAAAATTAAGTCGCAGGCTGGGCACGTATAACGTTCACGATTATCGCCTGGTGGAATGGTCACCACGATATCAGCGCGACAATGGCTACAATACTTCATGAGAACACCTGCATAAGATAAATCATCTTGGTTATTGTAGAATAAACTTTCACCTCGATATAGCAATTAACGTAAAAAGCTGGATAAAAAGCGGCATGTACTCCTTTCTGTACGATAAATTATCAACTGTGCCAAGGCGGCGACTAGAAGCCGATGGCTTAAAACCAGCAGCTGTGCTCTTGGCCATTAGTGATGCCGAACAGCCAGAAATTATTCTTACCCAACGATCCTTAAACCTTTCAACACATCAGGGGCAAGTAGCCTTTCCAGGTGGCAAATGTGATGCTGAGGATCAAGATGAAATAGCCACTGCCTTGAGGGAAGCTCATGAGGAGGTGGCTTTGGCACCGTCGCAAGTGAAGGTAGTTGGCCAACTTGGTCAAGTTTATTCTCGCCATGGCTTTCTGGTAACACCAATTATTGGTGTTATAGCACCAGCATCCTTGTTGTCGTTAAAGGCCAACCCTGATGAATTAGACCATGTGTTTACTGTGCCAGTAGCACACTTGCTCGAACAAAAACCCGCTATGCGCAGTGTGCAAATGCTCCCAGGGTACTATCAAGTGCCTACCTTTGAATATCAGGGCTTTACTATCTGGGGCATGACGGCATTTGTATTGGCAGAGTTTTTAAATTTTGTATATGATGCTGGCTTTCCACTGCAGCAAAAGCCTTAGGATTTTTTAATGACTGATGAAACACCCATCCCATCCCCTTGTGTGCATATATGCTATCTAAATGACGATGATATTTGTCAGGGATGCTTTCGCAGTGGTGACGAGATTACGGCTTGGATGAGACTGGATAATGATGGTCGCCGGCAAGTAATGGCCAATGTCGCTGAACGCGAAAAAGCCAGCCCATTTGTCATTTCCATTCCTAAAGAAGGCTAAAGAAGCTTAAATGAGCTTCAGTTGATTGCTCTGTATAGCAGCAGAAATTAATCTTCTGCTGCTGGCTCTAAAACCTCTTTGCGCACCCTAGCGGTTTTAATAAAGTTATCGCTAATTTGCACAGTTTCGATCATATATGGCCCTAATTGCAAGCACACATTGTTTTGCGGTATCTCTTCCAAACCTTCAGTAATCAAGCCGTTAAGTGTCTTGGGCCCATCCAATGGTAGATCCCAATCTAACGTCTTATTGATATCACGAATGGTGGCTGTACCATCAACAAAATAGGAGCCATCTTCCTGGGGATAAATATCTTCATCTTCGGCATCTTGCTCTTCAGCAATATCACCAACAATATCCTCAAGAATATCTTCCAGAGTAGTTAGGCCTTGGATATCCCCATACTCATCCACCACTAAGGCCATCCAGTGATTGGACTTCTGGAAGTTTAATAACTGCGTATTAAGGGCCGTACTTTCTGGCACAAAATAAGGTTCTTTGGAGAGAGCCAGTAAATCATCCTTGCTAGGGTTTTCCATTTGTAGCAAAGGCAGAATTTGGCGTACATGGATAACACCAATAATATTATTTAACTCATCTTGATAGATAGGCAGGCGGGTATGTGGGCTTTGGTAAATAGTCGCCACAATCTTGTCCATATCGTCATCAATATCAATACCAACGATCTCGTTACGTGGGATCATTACATCTTCCACGGTAACACTTTCAAGATCCAGTATGCTTAATAGCATGGATTGATTACGGCGCGGAATCAGCGCGCCAGCTTCATTCACAATAGTACGCAGTTCTTCTGTGCTTAAATGCTCATTAGAGCGGTCATTGGTATTAAAGCCCAGCAGGCGCAATAGACCATTACAAATAGAATTGACTACCCATACAAAGGGGTAAAGCACCACTAACAAAGGGCGCAGAATCAAAGAAGCGGGGAAAGCTATGCGTTCAGGACGTAATGCCGCCACTGTTTTTGGCGTTACTTCAGCAAAGATCAAAATAATCAGTGTCAAAACCGCCGTAGCTACTGCTACCCCAGCATCACCCATTAGTCGCAGTGCGATCATAGTGGCAATAGCAGAAGCCAAGATATTGACAAAGTTATTGCCAATAAGGATAACGCCAATCAATCTGTCTGGGCGCTGTAACAATTTTGCAGCCCGCAGGGCGCCCCGGTGTTTTTGTTTCACCAAGTGACGCAAACGATAGCGATCCAAAGACATCATGCCAGTTTCGGAACTGGAGAAGAAAGCGGAAAGGAAGATCAAAAAAATCAGGCTAGCACATAGATAGCCTATGGGAATCTCGCTCAAGGCGTGGTTCACCTCTAGTAATATACGGAATTCAATTTTTAGGCTTCAGAGCCATTGTGTCAAGGAGTATTTGCTGGAATCTACATGTCTGTAGGAGTAAAGAAGTGTTATAACAAATACTCAATCACCAGCTTGGAGCCAAAATAGGCCAGTAACAGCAAGCCAAAGCCAACTAAGGTCCAGCGCACAGCGACGCGGCCACGCCAACCAAAACGGTAATGGCCAACCAAGAGCCCAGCAAAAATAACCCAGGCGCACAAGGACAGCAGGGTTTTGTGGGCTACTTGTTGCGCCAGCATATCTTCCATATAGATAAAGCCAGTGCCCAAGCCAAGGGTCAGCATAATAATGCCCACAGCCAACATCTCAAACAGTAGGCTTTCCATGGTTTGCAGAGGGGGTAGGTTACGCATTAAAGCCGAAGAGTGATGGCTTTTTAGAACCGTATTCTGGTAGGCCAGTATAACTGCCTGCAAAGCCGCCACAGCAAACAAGGCATAGGCCAAAAAGGAAAACAAAATATGCAGCATCAGTTCAGTCGCATAAGCCATAGGCGCAGCCGTAGGAGGGGTGAAAATAGCAAAGGCTACACACAATGCCGTCATGGGCATAATAACCACCAGCAAATTAGCTGCAGGTTTACGAAAACTGTTAAATAAAACCACGCCAACCACACACCATGCCGTTAAGGAGGTGGCAGAACCTAAGTCCAGCAACAGTCCCTCATTAGTAAATGCATGTAAATAGACAGTTACGGTATGTGCCAGCCAGGCAATAATGGCAATTTTTGTGGGACGAGGTTGTTGCTGGGGAGAGCTGGTTACCAATAGCTTATGCTGGCGCCAGCCACCGATAAGGTATCCCAGTAGGGCGATAAAGCTACTAATTAAAATCATCTGTCTATTTAACCCGAGTTTGCAGTGACCAGCAATTAACTCCATTGTAATGGCTTAACAGCCCTAAGGGAACTGCCCATCAGCGGTAATTCAAGTTATACTACGAAGCTGAGTATAATATATTAACTACCTTTAGGTTTGTTGCCCTAATGTGCCTCTTTATAGAGCTTAATTAACGCCATGGAAATGGTTGCGCAATCAAGAGCATGGCCTAAACATAAGTTACCCAGATGCAAACGAGATATTCATGTTTGAAAATTTAACCGAACGCCTTGGCAAAACCCTTAAAAATATTCGTGGCCAAGCCCGCTTAACCGAAGACAATATTAAAGCCACTTTACGTGAAGTGCGGATGGCCTTGCTGGAGGCGGATGTGGCCTTGCCGGTGGTAAAGGACTTTATTGAACAGGTAAAAGAGCGGGCTGTTGGTACCGAAGTAAGCAAGAGCTTAAGCCCAGGTCAGGTGTTTGTGAAAATCGTCCAGCAAGAGCTGGAAGCGGTTATGGGTAGTGCTAATGAAAGCTTAAACTTAGCAGCCCAACCACCTGCTGTAATCTTAATGGCCGGCTTACAAGGTGCGGGTAAAACCACATCCACGGCTAAGCTAGCCAAATATTTGCAAGAACGAGAAAAGAAATCCGTACTTTTGGTAAGTGTTGACGTTTATCGTCCTGCCGCCATCAAGCAGCTAGAAACGCTAGCAACAGAAGTGGGCGCTAACTTCTTTCCATCGACGGTAATGCAAACCCCAGTCAGTATTGCTGAGGCCGCCATCCAACATGCTAAGCAGCAGCACCATGATGTGGTGATTGTGGATACCGCTGGTCGTCTCCATGTCGATAGCGACATGATGAATGAAGTGCAAGCTCTGCATGCCATGGCCAAGCCTGTCGAAACCCTATTTGTGGTTGATGCCATGACCGGTCAAGATGCCGCCAATACGGCAAAAGCCTTTAACGAGGCCTTACCGTTGACGGGTGTGGTATTGAGTAAGACCGATGGTGATGCCCGTGGTGGTGCCGCCCTCTCGGTGCGTCATATTACTGGCAAGCCTATTAAATTCTTGGGTGTAGGAGAAAAGGTAGAGGCTTTAGAGCCATTCCATCCTGATCGTGTCGCTTCGCGCATCTTGGGTATGGGTGATGTGCTATCTCTGATCGAAGAGGCAGAACAGAAAGTCGATAAAGCCAAAGCCGAGAAGCTAGTTAAGAAGCTTAAAAAAGGCAAAGGCTTTGATCTTGAAGACTTCCGCGATCAATTACAGCAAATGAAGAATATGGGCGGTATGGCAGGCCTGCTAGATAAGTTGCCGGGCATGGGTGGTATGGCACAGGCAGCACAGGCAGCTGGAGCCGAGAAAAACTTTGTGCAAATGGAAGCGGTGATTAATTCCATGACCCCCAAAGAACGCTTTTTCCCAGATACCATTAATGGTTCCCGTAAGCGTCGTATTGCCGCTGGCTCAGGTACCCAAATTCAAGATGTTAATCGTCTGTTAAAGCAGCATAAACAGATGCAAAAAATGATGAAAAAGATGTCTGGCAAAGGCGGCATGAAAAATATGATGCGCGGCATGCAAGGCAATATGCCACCGGGTATGGGTGGAGGCATGGGTGGCGGTATGCCAGGTGGTTTGCCACCAGGTATGGGTGGTATGCCCGGCCTTGGCGGTGGCTTACCCTTTGGCAAGAAAAAGTAAATTTATTGTCGACTTGTGAGCGGCAAATACATCCATTTATAAAAGCCGTAATCTAGGCCTGTTTGAACCAAGGTTCATGGGCCTAGGATGCTTTTCATTTCCCTTTATTTCTTATATAATACGCGCCCTCGTGGGGACTGCCCTAACGAGCGTGATGTGGCATGGTGTCGCATCGCACTGATAAACAGTGAGCGATTTCAAAACTCACACGACATAAGGGATCTAACGCATGGTAATCATTCGTTTAGCTCGTGGAGGCTCTAAAAAGCGTCCATTCTATCATTTAACCGTAGCTGACCAGCGCCGTGCGCGTGATGGTCGCTTTATCGAGCGTGTGGGGTTCTTCAATCCTGTTGCTCGTGGTCAGGAAGAAGTCTCTCGTATCGATCTAGAACGAGTTGACTATTGGTTGAGCAAAGGTGCTCAGGCAAGTGACCGTGTAGCCGGTTTGATAAAAGCTGCGCGTAACGCAGCCGAATAATTTTAGGCAACCTAGTCTAAGCAAAGGATCGTTTGTATGGCCCAAGACTCGCGCGTAAAGCTCGGTCGAATTACCACCGTTTATGGGGTAAAGGGCTGGGTAAAAGTATTTTCTAATACTGAACCCATGGATAACATTTTTACTTATCAGCCTTGGCAGATTTATCTTAATGGCCAATGGCAGGAAGTAAAAGTTAAACAAGGCAAACATCATGGCAAAGGACTAATAGCCCAACTGGAAGGTTGTTATGACCGAGATCAAGCTAAGCTTTATGCTGGTGCTGAGATAGCGGTAGACCAAAGTAAGTTACCTGATTTAGACGAAGGGGAATATTACTGGTCACAACTGACTGGAATGAACGTAGAGACCGAAGCTGGCGTGAAGCTGGGTAAGGTCGACCATCTGATTGCCACAGGTGCTAATGATGTACTGGTGGTAAAAGGCGGACCAGAAAGTATCGATAGCGAAGAGCGACTGATACCTTGGTTACCTGATCAGGTGATTACAAAGATTGACCTCTCAGGAGGCGTTATCCGGGTTAATTGGGATCCGGACTTTTAGGTAAAAGTAGGTGAAGGTAAGTGTCGTTACACTGTTTCCCGAAATGCTCCAGTCCATTACGGACTTTGGCGTTACCGGCAGAGCAGTGCAACAAGGATTGTTGCAAGTAACGGGAATTAACCCGCGCGACTTTACCCATGACAAACATCGCACGGTTGATGATAGACCATACGGTGGTGGTCCAGGCATGTTGATGAAGGTGCAGCCTTTACGTGATGCCATTACTGCTGCTAAGGCTGATTTACCAAACCCCAAGGTGATTTACTTATCACCCCAAGGCCGTAAATTAGATCAATCGGGTGTGTTAGCGTTAGCCGAGCTGGAAAGCTTGGTGTTGGTGGCAGGACGTTACGAAGGTATCGACGAACGTTTAATGACTACCGACATTGATGAAGAATGGTCGTTAGGTGATTTTGTACTTAGCGGAGGCGAATTGCCAGCCATGGTCTTGATCGACGCTGTCGCACGCATGTTGCCAGGGGTATTGGGACACGCAGAGTCGGCGCAGGAAGATTCATTTGCCCAAGGGTTGTTAGATTGCCCACACTATACTCGGCCCGAAGTGGTCGATGGTATAGAAGTACCAGAGGTACTCTTAAGTGGTGATCATCAAGCAATTGCCAAATGGCGAATGCAACAACAACTGGGACGAACTTGGCAGCGGCGACCTGACTTACTAGACCAAACAACGCTAACTGCAGAGCAGCAACAATCTTTAGCAGATTTTATCCGCACGACGGCAACGTCAGCGGTTGAAGAATAGGAGCGAGCCATGAGCAGCAAAAATAGCATCATTCAGCAACTTGAAGCTGAACAAATGAACAAAGAAATCCCTGATTTCGGCCCCGGTGATACCGTTGTCGTTCAGGTAAAAGTAAAAGAAGGTAACCGCGAGCGTTTGCAGGCCTATGAAGGTATAGTCATTGGCAAACGTAACCGTGGCATGAACTCAGCCTTTACTGTACGTAAAATTTCTCACGGTGTGGGTGTTGAGCGTACTTTCCAGACCTTTAGTCATCAAGTTGATAGTGTGACTGTTAAGCGTCGTGGTGACGTGCGTCAGGCTAAGCTTTACTACTTGCGTGAATTGTCTGGTAAAGCTGCACGTATTAAAGAAAAGTTGTCTAAGCGCGAAGCGTAAACGACACTTTTTAATCACTCGCCAAGAGTGGTGCCAAAAGCCCGCTGCAAAGCTGGATAGAATGATTGTGAAAGGCTCTGGATCTTGCCAGTGCCAGTAACGGTTTTTTTACTCCACACTAAACAGCGGGTTTTTTATGCCTGCAGCAAAACAGCCCTTAAATTCATTGGCTCGGCTAGTCTTGGTAAGTAATGAATATTCCTGTCGTCATTACCAGTTTATTGCCAGTCAAATAGATAAAAAAGTGGTTATTTGGGGACTAAAAGGGTAGAATCGGTCAACCGGGAAGCAAGCTCAATAAGTAGTTTGTGATGCCCGGTTTTTTTGTGTTTAAAACGACCCTTTTGGGTAAGCCAAAGCAAGCGGGATAGTGATGATGGATTTGGCCAGTAGCCTTCTAGTAGCCATAAGCTTAATGCTAATACTGGAAGGAATAATGCCATTTCTATACCCACAACGCTGGCGTCGACTAGTGGCACAATTGGCTCAGATTAGTGATGCCAATATGCGCTGGTTGGGCCTGTTTAGTATGCTTTTAGGCTTAGTCATATTATGGCTGGTACGTTAGGAGAGATAAGAGATACCATGAGTGGTGCAAAGCGTTGGCTATTGCCTGATGGCGTTAAGGAAGTGCTGCCCCCAGAAGCGGGCCGTATAGAGACCCTGCGCAGGCGTTTGCTCGATCTCCATAACAGCTGGGGCTATGATTTAGTCATGCCGCCGTTAATTGAGTTTATCGAATCACTCTTAACTGGCACGGGCAATGACCTAGATGTGGAGACCTTTAAGGTTATTGATCAGCTTACTGGTCGTACCATGGGCATTCGAGCTGATATAACCCCTCAGGTTGCCCGTATTGATGCTCACAGTCTGGGCATTACTGGCGTCAATCGTCTGTGTTATTCCAATACTGTTTTACACACTGCCTCTGCCAATCCCTTGGCTTCCCGTACACCTTTACAGGTAGGTGCGGAGCTATATGGCCATGCTGGTTTGGAGAGTGATTTAGAAATTATTAGTCTGATGTTAGAGAGCATCACCCATGTGGGTGTGGATGCGCCTTTAACCTTAGATCTTGGTCACGTTGGCATATATCGTGGACTGTTAGCGGGTATGTCACTAAGCGATGAACAAGAACAAACCTTGTTTGATTTACTGCAAACCAAGGCTGTAGCCGATATCGATGCCTTTGTGGTGACCCTAGATATTGCCCAGCAAGACCAGCAAATGCTCCAACAGCTAGCTCGTTTATATGGCGATATCAGCGTTCTTGAAACCGCAACACAGGCCTTTACTGGGGCTAGTGAGGCGGTGCTTGACGCCGTTGATTACTTGCAGCAATTAGCCACCGCCGTACAACAGCGCTTTCCAAAGGTTGCCCTATACTTTGATTTGGCAGAGCTGCGGGGCTATCAATATCACACGGGTGTCGTGTTCGCCGCTTTGACGCCGGCTTTTGGTCAGCCTATTGCTAAAGGTGGCCGTTACGATGATATTGGGCAGGTATTTGGTCGTGCCCGACCAGCCACAGGCTTTAGTGCGGACCTAAAAATTCTGGTCGAACTATCCACATTAGAGCCAGCGCCTGCTGAGATTGTGCTGGTGCCTAATCGTGATGGTCTGACCAGTGAACAATGCCAATTACTATGGCAAACAGAAGCCGAACTGCGTAGTCAGGGCTTCCGTGTGGTTGCCCAATTATCTGGGCAAGAGAATTCTGTTGCCGAGCACAGTCGTCAGCTTAGTTGGCGTGATGGTGCTTGGCAGCTTGACTAATCGTTAATCTTTACGAACATCTCGAGTTTATTATTATGGGAAAAAATGTCGTAGTCCTGGGTACCCAATGGGGTGACGAAGGCAAAGGCAAAATTGTCGATCTACTGACTGATCAAGCTAACGCTGTAGTGCGTTTCCAAGGCGGTCATAATGCCGGTCATACGCTGGTTATTGATGGTGAGAAAACCGTCTTACACCTGATCCCTTCGGGTATCTTGCGTGCTAATGTGACCTGCTATATTGGCAATGGTGTAGTGGTAGCTATGGATGCCCTATTAAAGGAAATCAAGCAGCTAGAAGAGCGTAATGTGCCCGTTAGTGAGCGTTTACGTATTAGCCCAGCCTGTCCTTTAATACTGCCTTACCATATTGCTCTAGATAACGCCCGTGAAGTCGCTCGCGGTAATGCCAAAATCGGTACTACTGGGCGTGGAATTGGGCCTGCCTATGAAGATAAGGTGGCACGTCGAGGCTTACGTTTAGGTGACCTATTAGACGCGGAACGTTTTGCGGAAAAACTAAAAGAAATTATGACCTATCATAACTTCGTACTGCAAAACTACTACCGTGCTAAACCCTTAGACTATGATACTGTGCTGCAAGAAGCCCTAGCGCAAGCAGAAATCGTTAAGCCGTTACTATGTGATGTGACAGCTACCCTCCATGACTTGCGTCGTGACGGGGCTAATATTATGTTTGAAGGCGCTCAAGGTACCTTACTGGATATTGACCATGGTACTTATCCTTTTGTGACATCCTCTAACACCACTGCTGGTGGCACCGCCACGGGATCTGGTTTTGGCCCTTTATATCTGGACTATGTGCTAGGTATTACCAAAGCCTACACCACCCGTGTTGGCTCTGGCCCATTCCCCACGGAACTATTTGATGATGTGGGTGCTGGTTTAGCCAAGCGTGGCCATGAATTTGGTGCTACCACTGGTCGTCCTCGTCGTTGTGGTTGGTTTGATGCTGTTGCTCTGCGTCATGCAATTCAGATCAATAGTGTTTCCGGTATCTGCCTAACCAAGCTAGATGTTCTTGATGGCATGGAAGAAATCAAACTATGTATCGACTATGTTGATGCGGATGGCAATTCTGTTCCATGCCCTAGTGATAGTGAAGGCTTTGAAGCGGTAACCCCAGTCTACGAAAGCATGCCTGGTTGGGCTGAATCCACTCTGGGTGCGCAAAGTGAAGACCAGCTACCCGCTGCCGCCTTAGCCTATATAGCCCGTATTGAAGAAATTATTGGTGCTCCAGTGGATATTATTTCCACCGGCCCAGATCGGGTGGAAACCATTGTGAAGCGCCATTCCTTTGGTAGCTAATAACGCTTAAATAAGCCATTTGGCTGGTGATGAAATAAAAAAGGCAACCTTCGGGTTGCCTTTTTTGTGGTCGCTATTTGCCAGATGCACCTTAACTATAAATTTCCTTATTGCAACGCTTATATAAGTAAAAAGTTTAAGGGCTATTATACTTTCCATATAGCAGTATAATTGCCTACTACTTGGATTGAAAAGTGCGACTACGGTATATAAAAGGTATAAGAAAAAATGAAAAAGATGCTGTTTGGATTTATTTTATTGACGTTATCCAGCTTTGCTACTGCTGAAGATACAAGTCAGCAGCCACTTGCAGAATCAATGTCAGTCTCATTCTTCAATATGGAAGATGACCTATTTAGCTTTCAGGCGATTGCGCCCACTGAAGTGATTCTTGAATATGCAATATGTAAAGCAGTATGGTTTGCTGAAAAAAAGCAAGCAACGACAATATCACTAAGTAACCCAATCTTTAATAGTGTGCCCAAAGAACCGGAGACGTCAGTTCCTAATGGCTGGGCCACTGTTGATGCCATAGTATATCTAAACGAACAGTGCCCAAGTTGCAGACTATTTCTTAAAATACCGGAGATAGCAGAAGAATGCCGTAGTGGTTGGGATTGGTATTTATAAATACCACAGATAAAAACTAACTGTTTGTCTACAGCAGTTGGATACAGTAAAAGCCAAAATTTACTGGGTTTGGCTCAATTAGATAAAAATCGAATCGTTACGATGTTTTTGAGAACAATTATTTACCCTGCCAAACAGGATCACGCCCTTCGGCAAAGGCTTTGGCACCTTCAAGATTATCTTCACTGCCATACAAGGTATCGACGGTGGCAAACTGGCGTGAGGTAATTAGATTCATTGCATCCTGAAATTTCATGGCTTCCGCTTCGCGCACTACTTCTTTAATGGCGGCAAATACCAAGGGTGGGCCGCTAGCTAATTGTTGGGCAACTTCGTTAACCCGAGCTTCCAGTTGATCAGTAGCGAGTACCTCATTAACAATACCCCAAGTTTTGGCTTCTTGGGCATCAATCCAGCGACCAGTAAACAGCATCTCCATAGCTATATGGTAGGGAATACGCTTGGGAAGTTTGATACTGGCGGCATCGGCCACAGTACCTGATTTAATTTCTGGCAGGGCAAAGGTGGATGCATCTGTGCAATAGATTAGGTCGGCCGATAAAGCTAGCTCAAAACCGCCACCACAGGCAATACCACTCACTTGCGCAATAACGGGTTTATTTAAATCACGTAGTTCCTGTAAGCCGCCAAAGCCCCCCACGCCATAGTCACCATCAACAGCATCGCCAGCGGCGGCGGCTTTTAGGTCCCAGCCAGCGCAAAAGAAGCGCTCGCCAGCAGTTTTAATGATGGCGACACGCATCTCAGGGTCATCACGGAATGCTTGAAATGCTTCACCAAGTTGGCGACTGGTGGCAAGGTCGATGGCATTGGCTTTGGGTCGATCCAGTTCCACGGTATAAATACCATTCTGGCGTTGTATGTTGACAACTTCTTGACTCATGGCGCTACTCCGCAGGCAATTAATGAATTTTAGTATAGGGGCTTTAGATCACCTAACTTGATAGTTTACGTCATCTTGTTGATGTTTTTTTAGCCGTTATGGGACTTTTTTCTAGTTAGGCTAGTGACAGCCGCCTATATCATCTCAGAACAGCGTATAATAGCCATATATCTTGAGTTTGGTTTATAACATGACAATCACGAATGACCCTCACGCCGACCGTGAGGCTAACAAATACGACAAGCCTATACCCAGTCGTGAATTTATTATTCAACATTTGCGTGACCGCAGTGGTCCGGCTACCTTGCGCCAGCTTAGTTTTGAGCTAGCCCTTTTTGATTTGGATGAGGTAGAAGGTTTGCGCCGCCGCTTACGGGCTATGGAGCGTGATGGCCAGTTAATTAGTGACCGCAAAGGCGCCTATGGTGCCGTGAGCAAAATGGATCTTATTTTAGGTCGTATTATTGGTCATCGTGACGGCTTTGGTTTTTTAAAGCCAGATAATGGTGGTGAAGATCTTTATTTGCATCATCGCCAGATGCGCGCTGTATTGGATGGTGATAAAGCCTTAGTGCGCTTAATAGGCGTTGACCGCAAGGGGCGTCCCGAAGCCACCATTGTGGAGGTAACCGAGCGTAATACTAAACAAGTTGTTGGTCGTTTTTATAATGAATCGGGGGTGTGTTTTGTACGCCCCGATAATCAGCGTATTAACCAAGATATTTTGATTGCTGCGGATTCTGGTTTACCCGTGGAGGCAGGTCAATATGTAGTGGTGGATATTGTGCAACAGCCTAGCAAACGCAGTCAGCCTATTGGCCATGTAGCCGAAATCCTGGGTGAACATATGGCTCCGGGTATGGAAATTGATGTGGCTATTCGCAACCATGGTATTCCCCATGAATGGCCCGCAGCTACCTTAGCTGAGGCCAAGCGCCTTGCACCGGAAGTTGCCGAAGCGGATAAGGCGGATCGTGTTGATCTGCGTAACTTGCCCTTTGTGACCATTGATGGCGAAGATGCGCGAGACTTTGATGATGCGGTTTATTGCCGAAAAAAAAGCCTAGGGGGTTGGCGTTTATATGTGGCCATCGCCGATGTCAGCCATTATGTGCGCCCTGATACCGCCCTTGATACGGAAGCCCATAGGCGTGCTACTTCTGTGTATTTCCCGGAGCGCGTGGTGCCTATGCTGCCAGAAGCTATTTCCAATGGTTTATGCTCACTTAACCCCCATGTAGATCGTCTTGTAATGGTTTGTGAGATGACCGTCAGTGCGAGGGGTAAACTATCGGGTTATCGTTTTTATGAGGGCTTAATCCATTCCCACGCCCGCCTTACCTATACCAAAGTAGGCGCCATGCTTGATCGGGAGCATGCCGACTATCATAAAGAGCGAGAAGCCCAAGGCGATTTATGTCTGCCCATTGATGAACTCTATAATCTCTTTCGCGCGCTGCGCAAAGCTCGTAAAGAACGCGGTGCGATTGATTTTGAAACCCAAGAAACTCGCATTGTGTTTGGTGATGAACGCAAGATCGACCAGATAGTGCCCGTAGTGCGCAATGATGCCCATAAGCTTATTGAAGAGTGCATGTTATGTGCGAATGTAAGTACTGCTAAATTTTTGGGCAAACATAAACTCACCAGTTTATATCGTGTTCATAAAGGCCCTAAAGCCACTAAATTAGAAAACTTACGTAGTTATTTAAATGAATTAGGCTTACGGTTGCCGGGTGGTATTGACCCTAATCCAGAAGATTATCAGGCGCTATTAGAAAAAGTTCAGGATCGACCTGAAGCTGGGTTAGTACAAACTGTGTTACTGCGTTCTTTAAGCCAAGCTGTCTATACACCAGAGAATGAAGGTCATTTTGGACTGGGGTTTGATGCCTATGCGCACTTTACCTCACCTATTCGTCGCTACCCAGACTTACTTGTACATCGTGCCATTCGCAGTGTAATTCAGAGTGAACAGAGCAGCCGCTATATTAAGCGCGTCAATAATACCAACACCAAACCAAAACAGGTCTGGTACGCCTATTCTGGGGAACATATGGCGGCCTTGGGCGAGCATTGTTCCATGGCAGAAAGGCGCGCGGATGAGGCCAGTTGGGATGTTATTGGCTGGCTCAAATGTGAATATATGCAGAATCATATTGGTGACCAGTTTTGGGGCACCGTTAATGCCGTTACCAGCTTTGGTATCTTTGTGGAACTGGATGATGTATTTGTCGAAGGATTGGTGCATATCAGTGCCTTGCCAGGTGACTATTATCATTTTGATCAGGCTAAAAATCGCTTGCAGGGTGAGCGTTCAGGCCGCAGTTTCCGCCTCGGTGACAGCTTGCAGATAAAAGTGATGCGCGTCGATCTGGACGAGAAAAAGATCGACTTTGACCTAGCCGAATCTGGCCCCAAAGGTGGCAAGAGCAGCAAGAGTAGCAAGAGTAGCAAGAGTAGCAAGAGTGGCAAGAGTGGCAAAGGCTCTGCTGGCAAAAGACGTAAACGGCGTTAGAGAAAAGATTATGGCACAAGTGGAATTTGTATTTGGTCTGCACGCTGTGCAAACCAAGTTGCAACGTCACCCAGAACAAGTGCAAGAAATCTGGGTGCAACAAGGGCGTGAAGACCAGCGCTTGCAAAAGCTTCAAGCCTTAGCGGCTGAGCAAGAAATTGTCTTAAATATAGTGGCGCGCAAAGAGCTAGATCAGCGGGTAAAAGGCCGCCATCAAGGTGTGGTAGCTGCTTGTACACCTAGTGCCGCAAAAACAGAAACTGATCTTAATCAACTACTTGATCAACTATCTGAAGCCCCTTTTTTGCTGGTGCTGGATGGCGTCACTGACCCTCATAATTTAGGCGCTTGCCTACGCACCGCCGATGCTGCTGGCGTGCATGCTGTGATTGCGCCTAAAGACAAATCCGCAAGCTTAAATAGCACCGTCTCAAAAGTCGCCTGTGGGGCAGCTGAGAGTGTGCCCTTTGTGCAAGTAACTAATTTAGCGCGCTGTTTAAAAAGTTTGCAGGAACGTGGTGTATGGATTACTGGTACAGCTGGCGAGGCAGAACAACTAGCCTACGAGGCTAATTTGACTGGCCCAATGGCCTTGGTAATGGGTGCTGAAGGGGATGGGATGCGGCGCTTAACCCGAGAGCTATGTGATCAGTTAATTAAGATTCCCATGGCGGGCGAAGTCAGTAGCCTTAACGTTTCCGTCGCTACGGGTGTGTGTTTATTTGAGGCAGTTAGGCAGAGACAAGGATAAGAGTAAGGACAAGAGCAGGGGCAGGGCTAGGTAAAAGGGAGTGCGAATTGATTTAGGCCCTAAACCAACCCCACTCACCTAAATTGTTTATTTATCTAAGTCTGCCAATAAAAGATCCTTTGCTTGATTAATTTGGCTAGCCAAATAGGTGCTACCGCCTTTGTCTGGATGGTTTTTCGCCATTAGAGCACGATGAGCTGCCAGAATATCTTCTTTACTAGCTCCTTCCTCGACCCCTAATATTTGTCGTGCCATAGCCAAATCCATAGGTCCACTATCAGGCTTTGTTTGTTGGGTTTTGTTGCCCTTGATTGATTGCCATTGGCGCCACAGGCCAAAGGCAGCCAAAACGGGGCGGCCATAGACCAATAAGCCACCAATCATACTTATTGCAACTGGCCATAGCCCTTTAATTGCCATCGCTGCAGCAACGATTAATACCACAATAACAATAAGCCTAAGCAAAAAGGGTTTGCCGTTTTGGGGCGCCCTTTTGATCAGCATGCGCACGGTCAAAGCGACAATCAATAAACCCAAAATCCATAAGATCAAAATCATACACGGGTCTCCTTTAACGTGGATTCAGAGGGGCCACTAGTTGCCACTGGCGTATTGGCCAAGCGTTGTAAACCTCTGCTTTCACGTAATAATAAAACGGATACGATCACAAATGCCACTATATCTGCCAATGGAAAAGCTAACCATAAACCTTGTAAGCCAAAGAAAATGGGCAAAATAATTAAGCCTGGTAATAATAGTAGATAGATGCGCAAAGAGGATAAAAATAAGGCCTCGCGAGCTCTACCTAAAGCCTGAAATAGGCTGCTACCTAGGCCATGGGCATTAGCCAAAGCAAAACCCATAAATACCCATAAACTAATACCAGCCGCCGCGTTGATCAGCTCTGGCTCATTGGTAAAGATACCAATAATTGGGTGGGGTGCCAGAATCATAATGCCACTCATAAGCACGCCATAGCCCATAGATACCAGCATACCTATCTTAAACATACTTAGCACACGCTGGTATTTTTTGGCACCATAGTTATAACCAGCGATGGTTTGGCAAGCCACGGTCATGGCAATCAAGGGCAAGATGGCAAAGATAACCAAACGGCCCACCAGACCATAAGCACTAATATAAAGATCGTTATTAATCCCCGATAAATGGGCTAGGGAGAAGTTAGTAAAGGCAATAAATATAGACACCCCAGCATGGGAAATTAGCAATGGAATACCCAGCAAGACAATTTCATTAAGGGTTTTGTTATCGGGCTGATAAGCAAAGGGGCGAATCTTTAACTGAGTTTTGCCCGCCAAAAAGAACCACATGCCAATGGCCAAAGCAATAAATTGGGCGATTACGGTGGCATAAGCTACCCCTTCAACGCCAGACTTAAAGACAAATAAGAACAGGGCATCTAAGGCAATATTTAGTAAAGCAGAGAAAGTCATAATGGCCATCATATACACGGCCTTGCCTTCGGCTCGTAAGGCATCACTGGGAATCTGATTGAGCATGGTAATAGGAATGCCAAGCAGGGTAATAGGCAACAGATAATCCATGGCATAGGGCATCAAGACCTCTGATACCCCCATAAACTCAAGAATAGACTGCATATTCAGATAAATACCCACGGTAAGCACAAGGGTAAAACCAATAGTCAAACGGGTTGCCATATCAATAGTAGCTTGAGCATCATCAACTTGTTTGGCACCAAGCTGGCGCGCCACAATAGAGGCCATACCACTACCAATAAGCCCGGCCAGAGCAAACACAAACATTTGGATTGGGAAGATAATAGAAATACCACCCATAGCATTGGCACCCAGCACGCGGGTAACAAAAATGGCATCCACAACGTTATACAGGCCATTTACCATCATGCCCACGGCAATGGGGGTGGCGATACCAAAAAATAAAGGGAGAATGGGTTTTTCACCCAGATGAGCGGTGTCTCTGCGCATATAATTGATCCATCTTGTGGCGACAATAACCTATGGGCTAACTATTTAATAACTCAGTTGCCCTTATAGCCAGCATTGTCGCATTTTTTTGTTTCTGCCAATACCTTATATTCGATTATGCTTAGCAGCAGATATGATGCTTTGCTTGGCAACCAATTTATGCAAAGGCTTAATTAAACCCATATAAATTTTTGCCCGACGAGTTTTAAGATTTACTAAGGTCGATACTCGGTATACCTGTTTGCTTATTTCCATCACAGAGATCCATAAATCCATATGTTTATCATTGGCAGCCGCAACAACCTCACTGCTATCTAAATGCTCAATGGTAAGAAAACCCGCTTTTGCACCCACATCAAATGCCTCCAAGCTTGGCGCCATTTGGATCTGCTGCTCGACGGGAAAACCAAATGGTTTAACCATAGCATTACGCAATTGCATTAATGCCACAATCCACTTTGGTAGCACCCCAAAAATGCATATATATACAGCCTCGATACTTTGCGACTTAGTCCCTATAAACTCAAATGCATCTGTATAGAGTGGCTGTTGCTCCTTGGCACACAAATAGGAATCTGGGGGGATATCCTTAGATTTTATTGAGAATGGCATAGTTGGAAGCTAGTTGGGCGCACACATGTTAACCGCAAAATAAAGGCGCTAAATAAAGACGCTATTATGGCAGTTTATTTAGTTTTGGCATAGCCTACCAGCACCGCTATATTAATCGGCTCAAGTAGACGGTTTAACAAGCAGGTCAATGTTATCCCAAACCAAGCCAGGCTTGAGTGGCAGCAAGGCTTTGTGTATAATGCGCAGCTCACATTTTAGGTGTGAAATTTAACTCCTTGCTTTTGGGTTCCCGGTAATCGTTACCGGTGTTAATACCAAAGGCTATAACCCATAAGGAGCGCACAATGCGTCATTATGAAATCGTATTTCTGGTACACCCAGATCAAAGCGAACAAGTTCCTGCTATGATCGAGCGCTACAAGTCAGCTATTGAAGCTGGTGGTGGTACTGTTCATCGTTTGGAAGACTGGGGTCGTCGTCACTTGGCATACCCAATCAACAATATTCACAAGGCTCACTACATTCTAATGAATGTTGAATGTACTGGTGAAGTCCTAGAAGAACTGGAAAGCAACTTCCGTTACAACGATGCGGTTATCCGTAATATGGTTGTACGTATGAAGGCTGCCGTTACTGGTGATTCTCCAATCAAAGCTGCTGAAAGCCGTGAAGACCGTCGTCGTCAAGAACGTGCTCCTAAAGCTGAAGCCCCTAAGGCCGAAGAAGCTCCAAAAGCTGAAGAAGCCCCAAAAGCTGAAGAAGCGCCAGCAGTAGAAGAAGTCCCAGCTGAAGAAGCTGCGGCTGAATAATCCATAGGAGATATTGACCATGGCACGTTTTTTCCGTCGTCGTAAGTACTGTCGTTTCACCGCCGAAGGCGTATCTGAAATCGACTATAAAGATATTGACACCCTAAAGGGCTATGTTACTGAAACTGGCAAGATTGTTCCTAGCCGTATCACCGGTACCAAAGCTCGTTATCAGCGCCAGCTGGCTACTGCTATCAAGCGTGCCCGCTACGTTGCTCTGTTGCCGTACACCGACGGCCACAAGTAAACTAGGAGGATACTAAGATGGAAGTAATTCTGCTGGAAAAAGTAGGTAAGTTGGGTTCTCTGGGTGACCAGGTAAATGTTAAGTCCGGTTTCGGTCGTAACTTCCTAATCCCACAAGGCAAAGCTGTTCCTGCTAATAAGGCTAATAAAGAAGCTTTTGAAGCACGTCGTAGTGAACTAGAAGCCGCTGCTGCTGAAAAGCTAGCTGCTGCGCAAGCACGTGCAGAAGCCATGAACGAACTAACTGTGACTATTGTTGCCAATGCTGGTGACGAAGGTAAGTTATTCGGTTCAATCGGTACTAAAGATATTGCTGATGCCCTAGCGGCGGCTGGTCAGACTGTAGATAAGTCTGAAGTTAAGCTACCCGAAGGTGCCCTTCGTAATATTGGTTCTTACGCCATTGCTCTGCAATTGCACAGTGATGTAAGTGTTGAAGTTACTGTACAGGTAGAAGCTGAGTAAGTTTTTCTTACTAGCTAAAGCCGTTAAAAACCCGCCTATATGGCGGGTTTTTTTGTTTAATTCGGCTGCATTCGTGAAGACTTTATTTTCTCAACTATACTGTCTATTAGGACTATTTCGATTTATGAAAAAAAGGATGTCAATTATGGGACAATTAGTCTTAACGCGAAATTCTGGCCAAAGTGTGTTGATTGGTAATGATGTAGTGGTAAAGGTAGATATTAAGCCCGGCTCCCGTCAGGTTAAGTTATCTATTGAAGCGCCAAAGGATATGTTAATTCTCCGTGAAGAGTTGGCGCAGTTAAATTCTGCAAGCAAATAATTTACTGTCGATATAGACAATAGCTTGGCTATACTTTTTATTAAGTCTGGCTGGGGGTTAGCAATAAGTTATCAATAGATTTGCTAAGCTCCTGTTAAAACTAGTGGTATGGCTGATATCAACTTAAATTGAATCCCATAGTTTTTCTATTTGTTTTTCTGTGCTGGGCGAGTGATCTTTAGGTGCCTAAACTGGCATCATCAAAACGATGAAATCTTTTGCTTTCTAATATATGATTGCAGTTTGCATATTATTAATTAGAAGCTATCGATTGAGAGTCTTATGACCACCAATGTCACCGCCATTAGTGCCGATCAGGATATGGAAGACCTGAAGGTGCCACCGCAATCCTTGGAAGCCGAACAGTCTGTATTGGGCGGCCTTATGCTGGATGAGCTGGCATGGGATCGGGTAGCGGAAGCGGTAGCGGAAGTTGATTTCTATCGCCAAGAACATAAGTTAATCTTTCGGGTTATGGCCAAGTTGGTTGGCGAGGGTCGACCCATTGATGTTATTACCCTGTCGGAAGAACTAAGTCGGATTGATGAGCTAGAGGCCATTGGTGGTTTAGCTTATTTAGGTGAGTTAGCCAAAAATACGCCTAGTGCATCGAATATTACCTCCTACGCCAATATTGTCCGTGAACGAGCTATTTTGCGGCAACTAATCAGCGTGGCCAATGATATTGCTGATTCGGCTTTTCATACGGCTGGGCGTTCCTCTGCTGATGTCTTGGACGAAGCTGAGCGCAAGGTATTTGAGATTGCTGAAGCACGACCGAAAGAGGGTGGCCCTTTATCCGTAAACCCGATTCTAAAGAAAGCCGTTGAACGTATTGATGAGCTATTTACCGCGGGTGATGATTTAACGGGTTTAACCAGTAGTTTTACTGATCTGGACGCTAAAACAGCTGGCTTACAGAATTCTGATTTGATTATTGTGGCGGGTCGCCCGTCCATGGGTAAAACCACCTTTGCCATGAATATTGTGGAAAATGCCGCGATTATAGGTGATGCGCCTATCTTGGTATTTAGTTTGGAAATGCCCGCCGAACAATTGATGATGCGGATGTTGGCATCCTTGGGCCGTATTGACCAAACTCGGGTACGAACTGGTAAGTTAGAACAGGATGATTGGCCCAAGCTGACGGGTGCGGTGAACCTGTTAAAAGATAAGCCTTTGTATATTGATGATACCCCTGGCTTAAGTCCTACTGAAATGCGCACACGAGCCCGCCGTATTGCCCGTGAGCATGGCAAGATTGGCCTGGTGATGATTGACTATCTGCAGCTGATGCAAGTGAAAGGGTTTACCGAAGGCCGGACTGCTGAGATTTCTGAAATATCCCGTTCCCTAAAGGCCTTGGCCAAGGAACTAGAATGTCCCGTTGTGGCCCTATCCCAGCTAAACCGTGGTTTGGAGCAGCGGCCTAATAAGCGTCCCGTTAATTCTGACTTGCGTGAATCGGGTGCCATTGAGCAGGATGCAGACGTTATCATGTTTATTTACCGTGATGAGGTCTATAACGAGGATAGTCCTGATAAGGGCAAAGCCGAAATCATTATTGGCAAACAGCGTAATGGTCCTATTGGTACTGTAAGGGTGGCCTTTATCGGCAAATACAGTCGCTTTGAAGACTTGGTGCATAGCTATGATGAATATGATGATATGGGTTAATGTCACCGCCTGTGAACTGTCAGACCTTATGCTAGGTTGACTTTTACATTGAGTGGGGGAGTGTATGTCCGATTTATTTGATGACACTGATGATCCATTCGCCAGTCATTATACTTGGCAACATATCCCTAGGGGTTATGAATTAGTTACCACGCCAGATGAAATGCGTTTATATGGCGCTTTTGCCTCCCACTTAGCCGAAGTACTTCATACCGTTGGTGGGCATTGGGATCCTGATTTACTGGCCTATATTTTGCCCCTTGGGCGGGCCGTGCAAATTGATTTGGCCCTGAAGAAATTCCAGCAACAAACCTCTGACTTTGACCAAACCATGGCGATTTTGGCAGCCCATGCTGGCCCTGAGGCAGCGCCAGAAGAAGAGCAACGGCGCCAACGTGCTATTGCTAATCGCTTAAAAGTCGTGGTGGGGCAATATCAGGTTGGTGATCTTCTAAAAGGCCAGACTATATTGGAGTTTGGTAAGCAATGGCATGAATACCCTAGCTTAGAATGGCATTTTCATCATAAGGGCAAGTGCATAGAATGTGGCCGCTATCGGGGCTTATCAGGTACCCATGTGTGCCAACCTTGTTCTGCCGAGCAACAGGATATTAAGCCCATTGCCTATTGTTATGCCTATTTTGATTAGTGCTCCACTAGGGTATTAAAAGGGTATTAATAGGGTATTAACTAGGCAGCGAAAACTAGGCAGAAAAATAGGCCTCTAAAGCGCGTAACATACCTTCGCAAAGTTGTTTTAAATCTTCGGCAGAGGTGACATAGGGCGGCATCACATACACCAGCTTGCCAAAGGGCCTTACCCAAACCCCTTCTGCAACCAACAACTTTTGTATACGGGCTAAATCTACTGCTTCCTTTACTTGCACTACGCCAATGGCACCCATTACGCGCACATCTTCTACATAGCTTTGGGCAGCAGCCGGCGCCAGATGTTGCTGTAAGCCTTGTTCGATACCTTGGACTTGTGCTTGCCAGTCATTTGCTTCTAACAAATCCAAGCTAGCGTTGGCGACCGCGCAGGCCAAGGGGTTACCCATAAAGGTTGGGCCATGCATAAAACAATTGGCCTCGCCCCGGGAAATGGTAGTAGCAATATGACTGGTGGTGAGGGTGGCAGCAAAGCTCATGGTGCCACCAGTGATGGCTTTACCAAGGCACATAATATCGGGTTGAACTTGGGCATGGTCACAAGCAAACAGGGCGCCACTACGACCAAAGCCGGTGGCTATTTCATCAGCAATCAGTAACACATCATATTGTTTACATAGAGCCGCTGCTGCCGTTAACCATGCAGGGCTATAGAAGCGCATACCACCAGCACCTTGCACGATGGGTTCTAATATAAGCCCTGCTATATTTTTGTGGTTGGCCTTTAGTTGTGCTTCTAGTTCGTCTAGGTCGCTATCAGCCAAAGGGCGATCAAAGCCAGCAGGAGGTGCAGGACAGAAATAATGTTGCGGTAATACACCCTTAAATAAAGTGTGCATCCCATTTACGGGGTCACATACCGCCATGGCGCCAAAGGTATCACCATGGTAGCCATTGCGTACAGTGAGTAAACGGTCTTTGCCAGCTTGTCCGCGTGCATGCCAATATTGCAATGCCATTTTAATGGCTACTTCCACAGCTACGGAGCCAGAGTCACTAAAAAACACTTTTTCTAGGCCTAGTGGGGTGATATCGACTAGGCGTTTGGCCAAGGTAACGGCTGGTGCATGGGTAATACCACCAAACATAACATGGGACATATCCGCTATTTGCGATTGCATGGCTTGGTTTAGGTGGGGATGGTTATAGCCATGTATAGCGCACCACCAAGAGGCCATACCATCAATTAGTTCAGTACCATCAGTTAGCTTTAGGCGCACACCTTCAGCACTGGCTACGGGATAAGCAGGTGGAGGGTTATCCATACTGGAGTAGGGGTGCCAGACATGAGCCTGATCAAGGGCAATAAGTTGTTGGCTATTCATAGACGCTTCCAGATATGGCAAAGGCGCTATTCTACCATGAGTAAAACAGTTTCAGCATAACAATCAGGCCGGGCTTATTGCCATGACCAAAATTTGCTCTGGCAACACTTGCCATTGCACATTTTCTTGCTGTAATAAGCAGCCATAAATACGCTCATCTTGTTGTTGATAAGCCGGCCTTGGGTCATGTTTGAGTACTTGTGCAATTAATGCCCGTAATTGCGGTTTGGTTTGCAAGTAAGCCTCGGCCGGAGCACTAAAGTTTACCGGTAAGTCGAGGGTTTGTGCTTCTCCGGCAAAGCCACTTGCTGCATCGGGTTGGGATTCTACCCATGGCAGGTAGGGTTTAATATCGTAAACTGGCGTCCCTTGAATTAGGTCGGCGCCTTTAATATGCAAGCACACTCCTTGCTGTGTAGTGATTTTTTCCAAACGCACCAAAGATAGGCCCAGAGGATTAGGGCGAAAGGTGGAACGCGTAGCAAATACACCCAGTTTGGCATTACCACCTAACCGTGGTGGCCGTACTTTTGGTTTCCAGCCTTGCTCAGCCGTGGCATGAAAACCAAAGATCAGCCAAATATGGGAAAAGGCCTCCAAGCCGTCAACGGCATCAGCCTGATTATAAGGCCCTTGTAATACCAACTTGGCTTGGGCTTCTGTGACCAGACCTGGTTGCCGCGGAGTGGCAAATTTTTCCTTAAAATCGGATTCAATATAGCCTATGGGTTCTAGGTTAACTGTGGCTTCATTATTCGACATGGCATTTGCTTGCTGACGTGGATGCAATTGCTGGTTACAATAGCGGTTCATAAAGGTACACGCAAATCGTTTTATCGTACCAGACAGTTAAGAGGAAACTATTATGGCTCGCAAACCCTATCAAAAAGCCAAAGCCTTGCAAGGCCGTGGCACATTAGCTGCTGTCTCTACCGATGGGCCACATATGGAATGGCTGGGTATGCCAGAATACTATATTCATACCCTAGAGATTGAAGACCAAAAATATGCCTACTTTTCCGATGCTAAAGAGCTGGAGATAGAAGTCGGCAGTTACGTTTGCTTCCGTTATCGTGAAACCAAAAAAGGCTTGTATATTGAAAAGCGTTCTTTAGGTATTGCTATTGATCCGGCTGAGTATATGAAGCAACTTGAGGGCAAGGCTTAACCGCCGTTGGCATTATGTTTAAGCCCTTGCCGCGCAATGATCAAGGCTGTGGTTGGCTTACCAGTTTGCCACCTCGGCAGCCACGGCCGATGTTGCAAGCTGAACAGCAAGCTGATTTGGTTATTGTTGGCGCCGGCTACACAGGTTTGTCGGCAGCGCGTCAATACGCTCTCCTTAATCCCCAAGCAAAAGTTATCTTGTTAGATGCTCAATTAGCTGCTGAGGGCGCCAGTGCGCGCAATTCCGGCTATCTAGTTGACTCAACCCTGAATGATGGCCATATGTCCGATAATGGCTTACAGCAGTATCGAGATAAGTATGCCCTGAATAAGGCTGCCTTGGATTGTGTTGCTGATTTGGTGCACGCCCATCAGATTGACTGTGATTGGGATGCAGGTGGTAAGTTCCACGCCACGGTTTTAGCAGCTAATGAGGCCAAGTTAGAACGCTTTAGTCAGTTGCTAGGCGAGCTGGATTTAGAGCATAAAATCATCACTGGTGCGGACTTGGAGCAGCGCTTAGGGACAGACTTCTATAGGATGGCTTTATGGACTCAGGGTGGGGTAATGCTACAGCCTGCCAAGTTGGGACGGGCTTATATTGATCTGTTACCTGAGAATGTGTCCTTGTTTGAAAATAGCCCAGTATTGCGCTGGGAAGCCGGCACTAATCAGGTGCGCGTGGTTACTCCTCTTGGGCAGGTGACAGCGGCCAAGTTGTTACTAGCTGTAAATGGCTTTATGGCCGCCGGCAATATTAAACGTGATCGAGTTTTCCCCTTAACCCTGACCGCCAGTATGACGCGTCCCCTTGACGATGAAGAATATGCGGCCATTGGTAATCCTCAACCATGGGGTCTATTATCAGCTCAAGCTATGGGTGCTACGGTACGTATCACCAATGATCGACGCATTATGGTGCGCAATACGGTGGAAGTGTGGCCGCGCATTAATATGACCGGACGGCAATTAATGCGGCGTCGAGCTATGCATATGCGGGGACTACAAAGACGCTTCCCACAGCTTGATGGCCGGCTATTTGAATCCTTGTGGTCAGGTATTACCTGTATAAGTGGCAATAATGCCCAAGTATTTGATCGCCTACAGCCCAATGTAATGGTGGCTGGTTGTTACAATGGTGGTGGTATTGGCTTAGCCACGCTATTTGGCCAACAGATGGCCTATCTGGCCAGTGGACAGATGACAGACCTAATCGCGCAAATTGAAGCTAGGCCACAACCAAGCAAATTACCTCCGCAACCACTTTTAGCTTGGGGTGTGCGTTTGCGCTTGTTGCGTGACCGCATATTGGCCCGCAAAGAGATTTAGTAGAGATGCAATTTGCTTTGGGGAGGCAAGGTTCTAGCCACACACCAAGCTTCAATGCAAAGTGGCTGGGGGCTAGCCTGACGCAGGGCTTGGCTAAGCAAATTAACACTGGCACCAGTGGTAATAACATCATCAATAATGGCAATATGCCGAAACTTGGTAATGGTTTGGTTGACGACAAAGGCGTTGCTTAGATTACGCTGCCGTTGTTGCTTATCTAGCCCTTGTTGACTGGGGGTATCGATTTGGCGCTGACAAAGGTCGTTATGGCAGGGAATTCCTAAGGCCTTACCCAGTCGTTGTGCCATTACCTCTGCTTGATTAAAGCCTCTACTTAATAAACGTTGGCGATGCAAAGGCATGGGAATAAGGACGTCTGGTAGAGCGGGCCTTTGCGCTTCGATATAGGCCAATAAACAAGCACTAAGTAGCCGCCCAGCCGCCTGATCATTATTATCTTTAAAAGCATGCACCAAGCCACTAATGGGCGGCAAATAGTGCAGAGCCACAAGGCTTTGATTAAACTTAGGTGGTTGGCGCAGACACACACCACAGATTAGTTGTGTGCCAAATGCTTGATGAAAGGGTATGGCACAGATCTGACAGCAATAGACATTATGGGGTAGGTCGTCGTAACAGCCCTGACAGTAGTTATCCAGATTGCCATCTAAGCTGCCACAAAGTAGGCACGGGGGGGCAAAAATAGCTTTTAATTGGTTAAACATTGACCACATGTAAACCATCCTTAGTTTTCAGGTTGACTAAGCAGGGGGTGGCTCTATCATTCAAACATCCATATTAAGGAACTGTTTTATGCTCACCGCTCAATCCTCTGTTAATCAGTATAGTGCAGATGGCGTTAAAGGCCAGACTAGCCTGCGTAACGACTGGCAAGTACAGGAAATTACCGACTTGTTTGCCATGCCATTTAATGATTTGCTATTTCGTGCCCAGACCGTGCATCGTCAACATTTTGACCCTAACGAAGTGCAAGTTAGTACCCTCTTGTCGATCAAAACCGGCGCTTGCCCAGAGGATTGTAAATACTGCCCACAAAGTGCGCGCTATGATACTGGTTTGGAAGTTGAACGCTTAATGAAAGTAAAAGAAGTACTGGCAGAAGCTGAGGCTGCGAAAGCTGCTGGTGCCAGTCGCTTCTGTATGGGGGCAGCTTGGAAAAACCCCCGTGCCAAAGATATGCCCTATGTGCTAGAAATGGTGCGTGAAGTTAAAGCCATGGGCTTAGAAACCTGTATGACTTTGGGTATGCTAGATAATGATCAGGCTCAGCAATTAGCCGATGCCGGTTTAGATTACTACAATCATAATTTGGATACTTCGCCAGAATTTTATAGCAGTATTATCACCACTCGTACCTATCAGGATCGCCTCGATACTTTGACTAATGTGCGTGATGCCGGCATGAAAGTTTGTGCTGGTGGTATCGTGGGTATGGGTGAGAATTTACGTGATCGTGTAGGCTTATTGCAACAATTAGCCAATATGCCAATTCACCCAGAAAGTGTGCCCATTAATATGTTGGTTAAAGTTGAGGGTACACCTCTAGATCAAGTTGATGATCTAGAGCCTTTTGACTTTGTTCGTACCATTGCGGTGGCACGTATTCTGATGCCTCAATCCCATGTGCGCTTATCGGCTGGGCGGGAAGAAATGAATGAGCAGATGCAGGCCCTATGTTTTATGGCTGGCGCGAATTCTATTTTCTACGGTGACCGCCTATTAACCACGGATAACCCAACGGCGACCAAAGACCGGCGCTTATTTGAAAAATTGGGTATTCGTCCCGAAAAACGTGAAGATGTTTCTGATGAAGCCCATGTTGGCGCCATTGAACACGCTTTGCAGAGTGCCGAAGACGAGCAGGCGTTCTATAACGCTGGAGCCTAGGGTGAACCTGGAGCAGGTTTTACAGGCGCGATTGCAGCAGCGTCGGGACCAGTCCCTATATCGACAGCGGATAACCACAGCCGGCCCGCAGCAAACTGTGTTGCGCAGTCAGGGCCGAGACTATCTGTGTTTTACCAGTAATGATTATTTAGGTTTAGCTAACCACCCGCAACTGATTGCAGCAATGCAAAGTGCGGCGCAGACATATGGCGTCGGCAGCGGTGCTTCCCATTTGGTGTGTGGACATAGCGAAGCGCATGCTGAGCTTGAACTAGCCTTGGCTAAGCACACAGGTCGTAGCCGTGCGGTCTTGTTTAGTAGCGGTTATATGGCCAATGTAGGAGTGCTAGGAGCGCTGTTGGATAAAACCGATGGGGTCTTTGAAGATCGCTTAAATCATGCTTCCCTGCTGGATGGTGGCTTATTAAGTGGGGCACGCTTGCAACGTTACCGCCACAATGATGCCGAGGATTTGCAACAACGGCTGCGTAAATCTAAAGCACGGCATAAACTGGTGGCCACGGATTCCGTATTTAGTATGGATGGTGATATCGCGCCATTATCCCAATTAGCCCAAGTTTGTCAGGCCGAAAATGCTTGGCTAATGTTAGATGACGCCCATGGTTTGGGCGTATTAGGCCCCCAAGGTGCTGGGGCAGCGGTTGCAGTCGGTTTAAATGAAGAGCAAGCCCCTATTTATATGGGTACCCTTGGTAAGGCTTTAGGTTGTTATGGGGCGTTTGTTGCCGGCAGTGATACTTTAGTGGAAGCCATGGTGCAATTTGCACGTAGTTATATCTATACCACAGCCATTCCACCAGCTGTCGCTGCAGCAAGTTTAGCAGCACTAAATTTATTGCATACAGAGGCTTGGCGCCAAGCTCATTTGCAACAATTAATAAGCCTATTTCGCGGCTATGCCCAAGCTATGGACTTGCCACTAATGGATAGTCCTACGGCCATTCAGCCATTGATGATTGGTGATGCTAATCGAGCTTTACAAGTGAGTCAGGCTTTACAAGATATGGGTATTTTGGTGACAGCTATTCGGCCACCGACGGTGCCGGCTAATAGTGCCCGATTACGGATTACCTTGACGGCTGGTCATAGCCAAACACAGGTGGAACAATTATTGGAAGCCTTGGGTAAGCTACAACAACAAGGCTTATTGTCGCCATGATCTCTATAAGTATGCAACGGCGCCCTTGTGAGCAGGCAGAGGCGCCAACCTTAGTTATGTTCCATGGCTGGGGTTATAACAAGACCGCGTGGCCAGAATCTTGGTTACTGGCTTTGGCAGCCAATTTCGATCTATGGCTAGTGGACTTACCCGGCCATGGCGAGGATAGCTGCCAAGATGATACCGATGCAAACCTACAAATTCTAGATACTTGGTTGCAAGCCCTAGGGGCGCAATTGCCATCACATTATTGCCTATTAGGGTGGTCCCTTGGCGGACAAGTGGCTTGGCGCCTAGCGCAATTGCAGTCAGAGCGGGTCATTAGTGTTGTTACTTTGGCGAGTAACCCCAGTTTTGTCCAACGCGAAGATTGGCCTAATGCCATGTCAGGTTCAGTTTTACAGCAATTTACTAACGCTTTTAGTGGTGCTGCCAATAAAACCTTGCAGCGGTTTTGCGCTTTACAAGCCCAAGGTAGCTCACAGGCCAGTACTATTAATAAACATTTGCGCACACAAGTAGACTGTCGAGCTAGTCTGGCTATGGGATTAGATTGGTTGGCAAAGCTAGATACTCGTGCTGCTTGGCAAAGCTTATCCATGCCAGCTTTAATTTTATTGGCCGAGGAAGACGCCTTGGTGCCCGTCGCTGTAGCTGATGATTTAAAGCAGTTGGCGCGCCCTAGCCAAAGTGTGGAGACCCTTCCCGGATGCCATGCTTTTGCTTGGCAGTATGGGTTCACCGATCAGGATCTATTGCTATCTCGTATAGGCGGTTTTTTGGAGCCATTATATGTCTAGTTTGCCTAGTGTTAGCAGGGTGGCTCAGGCTTTTAGTCAGGCGGCGGAGCATTACGATCAAGTTGCCGGCTTGCAGCGACAGGTAGCCGACCATCTACTCAAACATTGTCATACACAGCTTAATGGTGTGGTGATGGATCTTGGTTGTGGTACGGGTTATGTAGCCAAACACTTAGCCCAACTTACACCGGTGACCAGTGTCTTGGGTATTGATATAGCGCCTGGCATGATTGACTGGTGTCGCCAACATATAGCTTATCCTCATTGCCAATGGATGGTTGCTGATGCTCAGGCCTTGCCCGTTGCTGATAATAGTATTGATAATGTGGTCTCCTCCTTAGCTATTCAGTGGTGTGCTAATGAGCGGGCACTATTTGATAATACCAGTCGGGTTCTAAAGCCTGGCGGCCATTTTTTTGCTACCACCCTTGGCCCTCAAACTTTACATGAGTTGCGCTGGGCTTGGCAGCAGGTGGATACTTATCAACATGTTAATGAATTTGTGCCTCAAGCCGATATTTTGGCAGCTCTGCAAGTTTGTTTTGCTGAAGTGCAGGTAGAAGTGCATACCATTACCCTATGGTTTGATAAGGTCAGCGAGATTTTGCGGGAACTGAAACAGCTTGGGGCAAGTAACCATAATATGGGCGCCCGTCATGGTTTAACTACCCGTGGTCATTTACGTCAAATGACAGCTGCCTATGAAACATTGCGCAATACAGAGGGAAAATTGCCCGTAAGCTACCAAGTGTTTACTATTTCTGCCCGTAACAAGGCAAACTAACGGTTTATTTCGGTTAGGATTTATTTATGCCAAAACGTTATTTTATTGCTGGTACTGATACTGATGTGGGTAAAACCCTAGTTGCTTCGGCCTTACTTGCCAAAGCGAAAGCGGCAGGACTGCGCACAGCTGCGGTCAAGCCCATTGCTGCAGGTTGTCGAGTGACTGAAGAGGGCTTGCGCAATAGTGATGCCGAACAGCTATTAGCTCAATGCACTTTGCCTTTACTCTATGAACAGGTCAATCCTATCGCCTTAGAGCCACCTATTGCACCACATATAGCCGCCGCAAAACTGGGCAAGCGTTTGGCTGCTGGACGTTTGACGGGCTTTACCCGTGGGGTATTAATGCAAGGTGCTGACTTGACCCTAGTGGAGGGTGCAGGGGGGTGGCGGGTGCCTCTTAATGAGCGCGAAACCTTGGCGGAATTGCCTAGACAACTGCAACTTCCTGTTATTTTGGTAGTAGGTATGAAGCTCGGTTGTATTAGCCACGCCCTGTTAACCGTCGAGGCGATTAAGCGTGATGGTTTGCGTTTGGCGGGTTGGGTTGCTAACACTATCGACCCAGATATGGCTGAATTTGAAGCGAATTTAGATACCCTAAAAGCCAGCTTTGCGGCACCTTTATTAGGTGTAGTACCGCACCTTGATACTGCCGATAGTCTCACTCAAGCCGAACTTGCTGCGCAACATTTAAGCCTTCTTGACTAGTCGGTCGCGCTTGTTAAGCGCCATGCTTTGAGGTATTTTTCAAACATACGTTTGAATAGCCCTCGGAGTAATCATGCCTACTTACCGTGCCCCGCGCCGCGATATCCAGTTTGTTATGCACGAAGTGCTGGAAATGGCGCAACATTATCAATCTATTCCTGGTGGTGAGGATGTTGATGCCGACATGATCGACGCCATTATGGAAGAAGGTGCCAAGTTTGCTGAAAATATTCTCGCTCCTCTGAATGCCAGTGGTGATGCAGAGGGTTGTACTTGGCATGAAGGTGCAGTCACCACTCCATCTGGCTTTAAAGAAGCCTATAGTCAATTTGTTGAAGCTGGCTGGCCGTCTCTTGCCCATCATCCTGAGTTAGGTGGCCAAGGTCTGCCTGAATCCTTGGGCACCATGTTAAATGAACTCTCGGGCACTGCTAACTGGGCTTGGAGTATGTATCCCGGCCTTAGCCATGGAGCCATGAATACCTTGCAGGAACATGGTACCGAAGCGCAAAAGCAAACCTTTCTATTGCCCCTAGTTGAAGGTCGTTGGACAGGTACCATGTGTTTAACTGAGTCCCATTGCGGTACTGATTTGGGATTACTGCGAACTAAAGCGGAACCACAGGAAGATGGTAGCTATAAGATTACGGGCACCAAGATATTTATCTCAGCGGGTGAACACGATATGGCGGAAAATATTGTCCATATTGTATTGGCAAGATTGTCCGATGCGCCAGCTGGGACTAAAGGTATTTCCCTGTTTATTGTGCCCAAAGTTAATGTCAATGATGATGGCAGCCTAGACCAGCGCAATGGTGTAAATTGCGGCACCATTGAAGAAAAAATGGGTATCCATGGTAATGCCACCTGTGTGATGAACTTTGATGGGGCTAAAGGCTATTTAATTGGGCCACCGAATAAAGGCCTTAATTGTATGTTTACCTTTATGAATACCGCTCGTATTGGCACAGCTGTGCAAGGTTTATGTGCCGCCGAAGGATCTTTCCAAGGTGCGTTAGAGTACGCCAAAGAGCGCTTGCAAATGCGTTCACTAAATGGCCCTGTGGCGCCTGAAAAGCCAGCTGATCCCATTATTGTTCACCCTGACGTGCGGCGCATGTTACTTACCCAGAAAGCCTTTGCCGAAGGTGGGCGCATGTTGGTGTATTATGCTGCCCAGCTCAATGATACAGCTAATCGTGGTGCGGATTCTGAAGCCAAAAAAGAGGCAGAAATGCTGTTGGCTTTATTAACCCCGATTGCCAAAGCCTTTATGACTGAAACTGGTGTAGAAAGCGCCAACTTGGGCATCCAATGTTTTGGTGGTCATGGCTTTATTCGTGAATATGGCATGGAGCAATTAGTCCGTGATGCCCGTATTTCCACCATCTATGAGGGCACTACAGGTATTCAGGCACTGGACTTACTTGGCCGTAAAGTATTAATGACCCAAGGTGAAACCCTGCGCGCCTTTACTAAGCAGATTCATCGTTTTTGCAAAGCCCATGCCGAAGATGCTGCTATGCAAGAATTTGTGGCGCCGTTAGCGAAATTAAATAAAGAGTGGGGCGACTACACCATGCAAATTGGTATGAAGGCCATGAAGAATCGAGATGAGGTGGGCGCTGCGGCTGTGGATTATCTGATGTATGCTGGCTATATCACCAACGCCTTCTTGTTTGCCAAGGCGGCTAAGGCGGCACAAAAGGCCTTGGCAGCAGAGACCACTGAGGCTGATTTCTACCAAGCTAAACTATTTACCGCACGTTTCTATTTTGCCCGTCTATTACCACGTGCCGAAGCTCATATGGCAGCGATGCTTAGTGGCGCAGATAATTTGCAGGATTTGGCGGCGGAGCATTTTGCCTTCTAATATGGTGATCGCTATTCTGAGTAGACTGGCCTAATTAAGGGCTAGTCTGCCATAAGCGCAACAGAAACTCACCCCAGGTATAAACAAATAGCAACACGGCTAAAAAGACCCCAGCGGATCCCATATCCTTGGCCGCACCAGTAAGATCATGATGCTCGGTGCTAATACGATCAAGGGTGGCCTCGATAGCTGAATTTAACTGTTCAATAATAAGTACCAAGGCCCCACTACCGATTAGCAAAATACGTTCGACGGGGTTTTCACCTAGATACAGAGCTGCGGGTATTGAAATCAGAAAAATAACTGTGTATTCCCGCATGGCGGCTTCACTTCGAAAGCAGTAGGCTAAGCCTTTAAGGGAAAATATCATGGCAAACCAGAAACGGTTCCAGCCACGGTTTTTAGGGTACATAATGCGTCCTTTATTATTTTAAGATTGTTGCAAAATGCTATCTTGTTAATGGTAGCATTCTAGCTTGGACAATTAATCCTATAAATTATTATACCCTAAACTTTACCTTCTCTATAATTAATTAAATCTTAGAAAGATATTCTTCTATTATTTGTTGGCACCAGCTCGAAACACGCTCTTCGGTTAGCTCGTGCTGATTATCTTCATCAACAGCCAAGCCAACAAAGTGACTATCATTAATGACTGCTTTTGATTGTTCAAATTTATAGCCTTCCGTTGACCAATAGCCTATTGCCTGTGCGCCTCGATTGCACAGCTTAGTGTGT
>MDSZ01241318.1_pt1 | contig 48122 bp, 43 predicted proteins | sample 811201 | NCBI WGS metagenome assembly MDSZ01 (sample SAMN05326647, study PRJNA326480) | marine metagenome | isolation source: seawater | place: Indian Ocean: North | collected 2010 | reverse complement strand
GGCTCCGGGAAGCTCTGACCGACGCACAGCTTCACGACGAAAGTCTTCGGTGTAGTGGTTGTATTTGTTCTTGGTTTTCTTAGTCATTTAAAGACCCTCATTAGGTAGTAGTGAGGTGTCTACTTTTCATGGGTAACTCGGTCACATAACGCCCGTATCACGCGACGTCGAAAGCGGTCGCCGTGGATGCGCTTGTTAGCCGCTTTTTAGGCATTGACTGCTCTCTTTGAGTTAGTCACAAAAGCAGTGTTTGAGAGTGGTGACTTATAATAATCTTCATCAAGGAAACGTAGAAGTTTTTTGAGATCAGATTTATTATTGGGTAGCTTTATAACTTCATCAGAGCCGTCCATTTCTGTTAAAAATGGTATGTTAAACTCCGTTGCTACCGCTTTCATTTCATTAATCGGCACATTTTGCAAAATGCCACTTTGATGAATGAGGGAGATTTTTCTTCTTACCCAAGAATCTGACATTTCAATGAGTTGTTCAGTATTTTCAGATTTGATTATATCGAGAGCCGCAAACTCGGTCACATCATCATCAGTTGCAACCTTGTAATATTCACTCAAATCAAACATCTGTCGGGCATTATGAAAGTTGAAGAACCTTAGCTTTCCATTCTCTAATGTTGCTGTAAGTTTATGGTCGACAGTCAACCCAATGCCTTCTATTTTCTTATAAACATTAGAAGAATGGAAAATAGACAGACCATTTGTTGAGATTATCCTTCTACGGTCGAAATTTTGGAGTAGAATTTTTACGGTGCCAGTGTCTGTTGTGTATCCTGTGAAGAGAGCCTTTATTTCTGTAAAAAAGTCTTCTGTTGGATCAACTACCTCTGCACTCAATGGGTTTTCGACCGCTGATGACAAGTTGTCAATATCATCATAATCGTTAATAAAAAGAATCTCCCCGTCTTCAGGTTTATATTTGCCATCAAACTCGATCTCTTCTTCGGCTTGATCGAATGTCGTTTCCTGCGATGTAAGATAAGTTGTCAGCTCAGTTTGTACTTCACTAGATAATTCAAATTTTACAATTCTTTTTGAAGGGTCGCTCGTAAGTGCAAATAGATTTAACGACATTTATTACTCCATTAACATGCTGTTAGAGATTTGTTTTACTTCTTTAATGCTTTGCGGGCTTCTTATAACTCTTCTAGCCATAAGTACATAGACCATTCCACTGTCAGACTCTACTTTGTAAAATCTAAATTTGGCTATATATAAAAGAGGATGAGTTGGAATATATGAAATAAACCATACAGCAACAAACAGTATGCCAACAATCAGTGCGGTAATTTCAAAATTTATTTCTGCCACCTTCATGATTATTGGGGCGATATAGCTACCCAGAAATACAAGTAGCAAGTAATCTGCAGACTCAACTTTCTTTGCCTTGAAATTGATGGTTTCAGATTGCTTCCTTATGAGGGAAAGAATCAAAAACGGTAAAGTCATCCCTATTAACGCAACGAAAATCAACTGGTAAAACACAGTATCTAAACCCACTGAATAATACCGAACACCAGATAAGGCTAATAGTGCTGGTGAAAAGGCTGATACAAATAGTATAGATTTAAGCCAATTTCTCAATGTTTACTCCTTGTGTGGATAACGCCAAGGTTTGGGGCAGCCAGTGCGAAGCACGCTTTTGGCTGTCCCAGCCGAAGGCGACAACACCGCCTTGTTATGCGTGACGCTAATGACCATTTTCGATTGCCTGCTTAATTATTGGGGCGACCGAATCTGGAGTAATGCCACGCTCTTTACAATAATTAGTTTGAAGCCAAACAGATAGCTGCTTTTGACCTTTGCTGGCATTGCAGCCACGACAGCAGAGGCAAATATTTTCTCTGTTTATTAATGAAGCATCATTGATGATATGCTCCCAGCTGGCTGATGCCTTAGCTGATTCTTTGTGGGATAAAAATTCATTGCCACAATAAACACAGGACTTGTCTCGCTCTCGGACTTCCTTTTCTAAATCTGCTGGTATATTCCATTTATTCGCCATAATCGATCTCGATGCTTTTTACGCATAACAGTTTTATTCATGCGCACGCTCACTTTCCCCTACTCCGATCAGCCAGACATCCCTTTATAACCCATTGATTCCCATAAGGTATTCCTGAATTCTTATACAAACATTACCGGCAAAAACGCGCATGCGCATAAACACGCTTTGCTCCGGCACACTATTTCTGACCTCAGGAAAAAATCTGACTACTAATCAGGTACTTATAGCCAGAGCATTTGGCAAACCGTGCCTGTACAAATTAGCAAAACGTGCGCATGTTTCTTATACAGGAGAAATATACTGTATGGCATCTATAGATCAGTCAATAGAGGATGGCGCCATTTTGAATGGCGGTTTGTTGCCACAAGTTCATCCCTACGCAGCAGGCGGCGCTTACATTCCCACGCGGGAGCGTGGGAACGAGGTATCGCAGGAGTGTGAGAACGAGGCAGCGTGGGAAAGAGGTATTGAAGCCACTCCGGTAAGATGCATGCCCCGCGCACCACAATTCTGTTCAAAAGTTAAACCACCCGCACTAACTTGCCTTTCTCCCAGCCAACGCGGCCGCTATGCACTTTCTGCCGCTGGATACCCGGCACGGGGGCGATCATAAACACGTCGCCGTTACGGCCGGTCATAGTGCGTTCTACGCCACAGGCTTTGGCCAGTTTTGCGTGGTCGCGCATGTGAATATCTTCGCCGTGTACCGGGATGGCAATATCCGGTTTTACCCAGGAATATAAGGTCTGCAGTTCTTCCTGCGCCGGATGGCCGGAGGCGTGAATCGGCAGTTCGCTGTTTTCCGCAGTTACGACTTCAACACCCATGCTTTGCAGTTGCTGAATTAATCCGGCGATGGCTTCTTCATTACCGGGAATGGCGCGGGCACTGAAGATAACGCGGTCGCCGGCTTCCAGTTCAAAATCCGGGTGGGTACCTGCGGCCAGGCGGCGCAGTGCGGTACGCGGTTCGCCCTGACTGCCGGTTACTACCGCCAGCACTTCATTGCGCGGTAAATAGCCGAGATGACCTGCCTGTACCGAACCTGCATCGTGGGGCCAGATGCCGGCTTTTTTCGCGCACTGGTGCATATTCACCATGGAGCGCCCCATCAGGCCCATATAGCGGCCGGTCTGTTCGGCGATGCGCGACAGCGTTAACAGGCGCGCGATATTGCTGCCAAAGCAGGTGACGATGACGCGCCCGCTGGCACTTTCTACAGCTTTTTTCAGGCCCTTATACAAAGCACCTTCCGACGCCGAGTGACCGCTGACCGTGGCGTTGGTGGAATCGCACACCATCAGGCGCACGCCTTCTTCTGCCAGCTGGGTGTAGGTTTCCTGTTTGTAGCCGTGGCCGATCACGGGATCGGGATCAAGCTTCCAGTCACCGGTGTGAAAGATATTACCCAGAGGTGTGCGGATCATTAACGCATTGGGGTCAGGAATGGAGTGAGTCAGTGCTAACCACTGCACTTCAAACGGCCCGATGTTCAGGCGTTCTCCGACTTTGGGAATAATGATTTTTACCCGGTGCAGCAGTGCGTGTTCTGCCAGCTTCTTCTTTAACACTTCGGCGGTAAAGCGTGTGCAGTAGATCGGGCAGCGCAGCTGTTCCCATAAATAGGGCACGGCGCCAACGTGATCTTCATGGGCGTGAGTAATCACTAAGCCATCAAGGCGGTGGCGATGGGCAGCAATAAAAGAAGGGTCCGGCATCTGGATCTCAGGTTCGCCGGAATGGTGCACTGTGCCGTCAGCGCTGACGCGCCCGGGTTTGGGAAAGGTGACACCACAGTCGACCATCAGCCAGCTGCCGTCGTGGCCGTAGAGATTCATATTCATGCCAATCTCGCCGGTGCCGCCTAAGGGCAGAAAAACGAGATCTTTATCGGAAGGAGTCATGGGCATCCTGATTGCCACGGACCGCGCTGCGCATTCACACGACAGCCCGGACGGGATTAAAAACGACGATTATAACGCTTAGCGTGCCGCAATGACTGCCCATCGAAAAGAGGATAATTTAACAAGACACTGTTCTCCGCAGGTATTCCCACAGAACGCCACCAGCTTACTCACAAAGTTATCCACAGAATTATCCGAATACTGGTTTTATCAACACTTGACATTGGTGCAAACGAATTCTTTTTACCGCCCTGAATTTATTTGCAATTATTTTCAACAAACCCTTGCATGGCGCGGCTTTCTGTGGATTTCACCGGATTCTGCAAAAGGGGTTAATTTTTCATCAATCTGTCACAACGCCCGTTATTATCTGGCATACAGGCGTTAACTCATAACATATTCACAATTTTATCCACAGAAAGCGTGGAAAACTGCGGGTATCCACAGACTGAAATCCACAGATGAGCATTCTGGCTGCGGCTGCTACAATATGCGCCCTCAATATCCTCCGATAAAGAATACGAGAGACGCCATGCCTGAGTATCGTTCCAAGACTTCTACCGGCGGCCGTAATATGGCCGGAGCCCGTGCGCTGTGGCGCGCCACCGGCATGAAGGATGAAGATTTTCATAAACCGATTATTGCCGTTGCCAACTCCTTTACTCAGTTCGTACCGGGCCATGTTCACCTGAAAGATATGGGGCAGCTGGTCGCGCGCGAAATTGAAAAAGCCGGCGGCGTGGCAAAAGAATTCAACACCATCGCTGTGGACGACGGTATCGCCATGGGTCACGACGGTATGCTGTACAGCCTGCCATCCCGTGAAATCATCGCCGATTCTGTGGAATACATGGTGAATGCACACTGCGCCGACGCGCTGGTGTGTATCTCTAACTGCGACAAAATCACCCCGGGGATGCTGATGGCGGCACTGCGCCTGAACATTCCGGTCGTGTTTGTTTCCGGTGGCCCGATGGAAGCCGGTAAGACCAAGCTGTCTGAGCACAAGCTCGATCTGGTCGATGCCATGGTGATCGCCGCTGACGATTCTGCTTCCGACGAGAAAGTCGAAGAGTACGAACGCAGCGCCTGCCCGACCTGTGGTTCCTGCTCCGGTATGTTTACCGCTAACTCCATGAACTGTCTGACCGAAGCCATTGGTCTGTCTCTGCCAGGTAACGGCACCATCGTGGCGACCCACGCTGACCGTGAAAACCTGTTCCTGGAAGCGGCCCGTCTGATCGTGAAAAACGCCAAGCGTTATTACGAAGAAGAAGACGAGTCTGTACTGCCACGTTCTATTGCCAGCTTCAAAGCGTTCGAAAACGCGATGACCTTGGACATCGTGATGGGTGGTTCAACTAACACCATCCTGCACCTGCTGGCAGCCGCTCAGGAAGCGGAAGTGGATTTCGGTATGAAAGAAATCGACGCTCTGTCGCGCAAGGTTCCGCAGCTGTGTAAAGTGGCGCCGAACACCCCGAAATACCACATCGAAGACGTACACCGTGCCGGTGGCATCATGGGTATTCTGGGTGAAATCGACCGCGCCGGTCTGCTGCACAACGATCTGCCAACCGTACACAGCGCCACCATGAAAGACGCGCTGGATACCTGGGACATCATGCGCAGCCCATCACCGGAAGTGGTTGAGTTCTTTAAAGCTGGCCCTGCCGGTATCCCGACTCAGGTAGCGTTCAGCCAGAGCACCCGCTGGCCAACCCTGGACGGCGATCGCTCTGAAGGCTGTATCCGCGACCTCGAACACGCGTTCTCGAAAGAAGGCGGTCTGGCGGTACTGTACGGCAACATCGCTCAGGATGGCTGTGTGGTAAAAACCGCCGGTGTGGATGAATCCATTCTGGTGTTTGAAGGCAAAGCGAAAATCTTTGAATCTCAGGACAGCGCCGTTAAAGGCATTCTGGCCGACGAGGTGAAAGCAGGCGATGTGGTTATCATCCGCTACGAAGGGCCAAAAGGTGGTCCGGGTATGCAGGAAATGCTGTACCCGACGTCTTACCTGAAATCCAAAGGTCTGGGTAAAGCCTGTGCGCTGCTGACCGACGGTCGTTTCTCTGGTGGTACTTCTGGTCTGTCTATCGGCCACTGTTCACCGGAAGCCGCTGCCGGTGGTGCGATTGGTCTGCTGAAAGACGGTGACCCGATCAAAATCGACATCCCGAACCGCAGCATCGACGTTCTGCTGAGCGACGAAGAACTGGCCACCCGCCGCACTGAACAGGATGCCAAAGGCTGGAAACCAGCTGAAGAGCGTCCACGTAAAGTCAGCGTGGCACTGAAGGCTTACGCCAAGTTCGCCACCAGCGCCGACAAAGGTGCTGTCCGCGATAAATCCCTGCTGGATTAATAATCAATCAGGACATCGCGGATATCATCCGTATAATGGCCCGTACAAAGTGATTTGTACGGGCTTTTTTATTGGATTTTTTTATGTTGCGTCTTCTTTCCCTGCTGTTTATTGCCTCCTTTCTCAGCGCCTGCTCCAGTCCTCGACTTGCCGGTATTGATGATCTTTCAGATCTCACTAATCAGGTGCTCAGCAGTTTTGGTAACGACAGCGAAAAAGCCCTGACCGCTGCCAATCAGGCGTATGACACCGCGGAAAGAGAAGAGCTGGAATTTTATGCGCCCCTGCATATGCAGCGCATTAAAGACGCCATGACCGAAGTACAGCGCAATGATCTGGCCGGCAATAACGATGCCCTGCTGGCGTCTTCTGCATTACTGCAGGGGCTGTTAAAAACAGCACTGGAAAATAAACAGGATGTGCAGGAAACCCTGTCTCCTCTGATCGCCCAGAACGCTGTTCTGCTGGAAATTCACACCGATAAAGCCCTGCCGGTGGAATACACAGACGCCATGGAAGATATGAGCTATCTGATCAAACTGATCGAAGCCGGTGAGAAAGTCCGCGCGATCAAACGCTCACCGTCTGTATTGCAGGAACTCACCGAACTGGAACCTATGACCATGCTGGCGGTGCACTGGCAACCGGCGCAGCAGACGCTGCAGAAAGCCGAAGATGAAGACGCCGACCGCACCGCTCCACTGACTTTTGCCGCCGCCCGTGACCGGGTAGAAGATGCGCGCCTGACCATCAGTGAACAATACCAGGACCGCGAGCTGAGCCGTAAAGCTGGTCTGCGTGCTCTGCGTACTGCACAGCATGCGCTGTATATGGGCCGCGCGGCAGAGAAGCTGCAGGGTCTGACGGCGGTGCAGGCGGAACAGAAGGCGCTGGATTTTGAAAACTATCTGAATGACATCTCCTCCGCTATCGGCGGAGAAGACCTGCGTCATATGGATCTGCGTGATCAGGCGCTGGCGATCATTCAGGCCATCAGCGAACGTGAACGCCAGTACCAGCGCGCACTGAACAGTGGTGCCGATATTACTCTGCAGCTGCCGCCGCAGACTGACACAGGCGCTGAAACAGAAGCGACTGCAGGCAAAACGCAGAATGTCTTTTTCGGCGATAGCGATGAAGATAGAGAGCAGACGGCAGGCGTGAAAGCCGCTGCGGACGCAGGCACTGTGGAAACTACTATTGAAAGCGAAAGCGCAGAAAACAACACTGACGCCAACAACGAAAATCAGGACTGAGGCCAATAATAAAGAACAGGACTGCCCCCGGACGTAAGCCGGGCAGAAATCAGTTATCGTTCAGGCTGTATTCAAAGCCTTTAATGCGCAGGCCGCGCTGAATATAGTCACTGACGCTGACGCCAAAGTTACCGCTGCGGAATACGCCGTCGGCTTTATAAGGCTGGCCATCACGGTCGACCGGGTTCATCGCCAGATTAATAATCTGCTCCGGCTGCGGCTGTTTGTTCTTATCCAGAATCATAATGACCCTGGGCTTCAGCTGATAACCTTCATCCGCCGATAAAATAATGCCCACTTCGCCATTGGTCATCTGCAGCAGATAGCCCGGCGGGTACAGGCCGATCATGGCGATAAATTTCTTCACCACTTCTTTATCAAACTGGGTACCGGCGTTTTTGTTGAGGATTTTCATTGCCTCCAGCGATGACATACCGGCCTTATAAACCCGGTCACTGGTCATGGCGTCATAAGCATCCACCACTGAGACAATGCGGGTAAACAGCGAGATTTTTGTGCTGTCGATACCGCGTGGATAGCCTTTGCCATCCAGCCGTTCGTGATGCGTCCAGGCGACATCCACCGCCCCCGGATAAATATCCGAGCGCCCCATCAGCAGTTGCCGGGCATAGGTGGTATGGCGCGCCATTTCTTCAAATTCTTCCGGCGTCAGACGACCGGGTTTATTCAGAATCTCATCCGGCACCTTCATCTTGCCGATGTCGTGCATCAGGCCGCAGATGCCGAGGTTTTCCAGCTCATAAGGGGCAAGGTCGAGATGCTGACCAAGAGAAATCGCCAGCAGTGATACATTCACTGAATGCTCGGCGGTGTACTCATCCTGATGCTTCAGCCGCGTCAGCCACAGCATGGCGTTGGGGTTGCTGATCACCCGCTGTACGCAGTCTTTCACCATCACCTGTGCCTGCTTCATATTCAGCGCCTGGCCCAAGTGCGCACTGGCAAACAGCTGCTTCACCTGCACTTTGGCCGCCTGATAGGTGCGGTTGGCTTCGCTCAGCTGGCGCGCCATATCCTGCTTTTCGACGTAGCGGGTGCGGGTAACCCGCTGGGTGTTTTTGGTTTTATCGAGGGGAATCCAGTCTTCTTCGACCACATCCACCCACACGGTCTTACAGTAATCCTGCACCATGTGGATGTCTTTTTCGCTTTCCAGCAGAAACCCCTGAAACAGGAACGGCGATTCTTCCCAGGGGATATCCAGCTCAACCACGTACATGCCGACAGTCAGCTCCGCCACGGTCAGCTGTTTGCGGACCTGACGTTTATGTACACGGTACTTCTGCCCGTTACGGGTGGTGGTGACAGATGCGATCAAAGGGTGCCTGCGCCTAAAACAAAGATACTGATGACTCTCTGTTCAGTTTATAAGCAGATGGCAAAAGCGCGAGAGCGCGGAAGCTGACATTCGATACAGGTGGCGCTTTTTACAGAACATTTTCAGCACAACTGTGACGTAGTTACCCCGCCCAGCTATCCCACCCAGCTGTCCCGGTCAGTTACCCCGTGCAGAAGCCAAAGACCGCCTGAGGCTTTTTGTAAAGAAGTAAGAATGAATCGCAATCGAATATTGATACTCATTCCCGATAAGCGCAATATGACGATTATATTGCAGTAGCGATGAACCGATCGGGAGACAGAATCTATGTCTGCAGAAGCTGTTTATAACCGCCGTGTCCGCTGGGCCGGTGTCTTACTGATTTCCACCGTTTGCCTGCTTGGCATCAGCCTGTGGCTGGGCAAACCACAGACCGCTCCGGCCCAGGTCTATTCGACCGATGCGCCGGAATCTGCGCTGCGTTCCTGAATGTTCAGGGAGTACGTTTACTCCCTGAACAGTTACTACCCTAAACGTTAAGCTCATAACGTTAAGACCAGCCCCGCCAAAAAGCAGGGCTTAAACGCCTGTCACCTCAATCGTGCTGCGGCCATCAGCTGCACTAAACAGCAGACGGTGGTCAATCACGTCAGGAATTTCCGTCGGATGATGGGTAACGTACAACAGGGTAATGTCTTTCTGCTCCGCCAGACGGTTAATGAATGCGAGCACTAACATACGGCTCGGATCATCCAGCCCCTGACAGGGCTCATCCAGAATCAGCAGCGGCGGCTGTTTAATCAGTGCCCGGGCGATCAGCACCAGACGCTGCTCACCATAGGATAAATGCTGCAGACTCTTGTTGGCTTTATCGCGCAGGCCGATGATGTCCAGCCACTGCAGCGCCAGCACTTTATCGTCATCGCCGGTGCTCTGATACAGACCAATGCTGTCGTACAGACCGGAAATAACCGTGCTCAGTACGTTGGTGGTGGCGCGGTATTCCCACTGCAGAGACGCCGACACCAGACCAATATGCTTTTTGATGTCCCAGATGGTTTCACCACTGCCGCGCTGAATTCCGAACAGTTTTAAATCGTTGCGGTAGCACTGCGGATTATCACCTGTGATCAGTTGCAGCAGACTGGTTTTGCCGCAGCCGTTCGGCCCCTGAATCGCCCAGTGCACGCCCGGCTCAACGCGCCAGTTAAGCTCAGAGAATAATTCACGGCCGTCGTAGCTGATCGACACATTCTTCATGCCCACCAGCGGATCACCATCGTCCAGCTGCAGTCGCTCACGCGGCGCTGGCGGGAAATCCGGTAATGGCCGGTCGAAATGCACCAGGCCCTGCAATTCCGGCTGCGCCAGTACATCCTCTTTCGTGCCCTGATACAGCAGTTGCGCGTCGTGCATAAACGCCGCATGAGAAATCCAGGATGGCAGCTCATCGAGACGATTAGCCACCCACAGAATGGCCTGCCCTTCTGCCTGTAGCTGATCCAGTGCTTCACTAAGAGCCGCACGGCTGGTCTGATCCAGACCTTCCAGCGGCTCATCCAGCACCAGCAGATCCGGGCGTTCACGCAGGGCATTAATCAACAGCACTTTACGACTTTCGCCGGTGGATAAGGCACGGAAACCTGAGTCCAGCAGATGGCGGATGCCAAGCTTCTCAATCCACGCTTCGACCTCTTCTAAAGGCGCCAGAAAATCGCGGATCAGTGTGCCTTTGTCGGCGCTGTCATTAAGATCGCTTTCGTCTTCTTTACGCTCAGTTTCAATCTGCTCGGCCTGAGCTTCCAGCGATACATAAGACACATTAGCCGGCAGGTTATCTGCCGTGCCTTTGCTTAATACCACACGCTCTGCCGCCAGCAATGACAGCACGGTTTTACCGCTGCCGTTGGTACCGGTAATAGCCCAGAATTCACCGGCATTCATTTGCCAGTCAGCAACCTGCAGATGACGTCCGTCGTGCAGACGGGCAAGAATATCTTTGAAATGCATGAATAAGATCCGCACAGACTTATCAGAACGGCCACGGCAGAACGCCGTCAGACCGGAGAAACAAACAGGCCGGAACAGTATCCGGCCTGATGGGAAACGCGTTAAGAATACCGCGCCTTCAGCCCGGAGGCCACTTCAGCGGACGGCCGCCAATAATGTGCAGATGCAGATGGAAAACCGACTGACCGGCACCCTCGCCGTTATTGATCACCAGACGGAATTTATCGCCCAGCCCTTCCTGCTCAGCGATTTTATTGGCGGTCAGCATCAGGTGACCAAGCAGCGCCTGATCTTCGGCTGTGGCATCGCACAGACGGGGAATGGGTTTACGCGGAATCACCAGAATATGAGTCGGCGCCGCCGGATACATATCGCGGAAGGCCAGACACAGATCGTCTTCGTAGACGATGTTCGCCGGCGCTTCGCCGCGGGCGATTTTGCCAAAAATAGTATCTTCAGACATAAAGTCCTCCGGTATCAGAAAGAGCCTCTACCTTAGGGAAAAAGATGGCGGTGGGCAATGCGGCCTGAGTCGCAGTCGCAGCTCAGGCCCGCGTTGTCAGACGCTGCCAGCCAGACTCAGCTGATATGGCAGTTGAGAAAGGTTATGACCATAAGCTTCAGGTCATCCAGTGTACGCTGTGCGCGCTGGCCTTTCTGATGCACGATCACCAGACAGGCAGCGTGAGTGATTTCCAGATACATGCGGCCCATGCGCTCGCGCTCACGGATATGCGCTTTGCTGCCCATGCGCTTGAACACTTCTGCCATACGCGAGATGTACATTTCATCGTGGCGTTCATCCAGTTCCCGCAGCTCAGGCACGGCGAACATGGCCTGTACCAGGGTCAGAATCGCTTTCTGCTGTTTATAGGCTTTGAGATTGGCAGCCAGCATTTTGTCCACCAGCTCTTCGCGGTCCATTTCTTCAATCGGCCACAGGGCAATACTGTCCAGCGCGGCTTCCACTTCTTCCAGCCAGCGGCTGCCCATGGCAAACAGAATGGCGTGCTTGTTGGGGTAATAGTGGTAGAGGGAGCCAACGGATATGCCGACTGCGCGGGCAATCAGAATGGTATTAAGGTCGTCGAAGCCGACTTTTTCCAGCAGCTCGCTGGTCGCATCAAGGATCTGTCGTGAGCGTTCCCGCGAACGTCCCTGAACCGGGGCATTACGGGGGGCGAGATTCTGTTTTTTCTGGGGTTTATCCACGGCGGCTCTTTTGCTCGTTTTTCATGATTTTTCAGGTGCCTCTGTCCGGCTGATCCCGGATCAGCGCCGGCAGACAATTATATCCGTCTGACCCGAGGGTAACATTCATCGGATGACAATTACCCGCTTCAGATTGAACAAAGACAAAAAATGGAACGACAATCCGCACTTTCAGCCAGGCATAAAAAACAGAAAGGCACAGGCGCGGTAAAGCAGCCTGTGCCCGGATTCTGAGAGAGGTTCTCAGATAAAGCTGTCGCGGAACACGTAATACATCATGCCCAGAATGTGACCCGGCTTACGCAGCAGAGTACCACCCGGGAAAGACGGTGTTGGGTAACGGGCAAACAGGTCGAATTTTTCAGCGGAAGTAGAAATAGCATCGGCCATCAGTTTACCGCCCAGCGTTGCCATCGCCACACCGTGCCCTGAGTAGCCCTGAGCCACAAACAGGTTTTCTTCCAGACGTTCAAAATGTGGCTGACGGTTTAAGGTAATCGCCAGCTGGCCAGACCAGCCGTAGTCAATTTTCACGTCTTTCAGATACGGGTAGCGTCTGATCATGGCGCCGCGCACAAACTGACCAACATCCTTTGGCTGTCGGCCAGTGTAGGTTTCACGACCACCCCACAGTAAGCGGTTATCGCCGGAGGTACGGAAATAATTCACTGCGAATTTGGAATCGGCAACGGCTACGTCATCGCGGTTAATGCGTTTACACATCTCATCTGACAGAGGCTCAGTGGCCAGCATCAGGCTGCGGATCGGCATAATTTTACCGGCGACGCGTGGTTCCAGTTTATCCAGGTAGCCGTTACAGGCGACCAGAATGTATTTGGCTTTTACTTTACCGCCTTCGGTCACTACTTCTGCATTTTTACCGGCGCGGTAACTTTTTACCCGGCTGTTTTCGTAAATGTTCACACCAGCGGCAGCCGCGGCTTTACCCAGACCACGGACATAGTTCATCGGATGCAGATGCAGCGCATCTTTCCACAATTTACCGCCGAAATACTGATCCGTGCCGAGCATGTCCTGTACTTCCTGAGTACTCAGTTTGCGTACCCGGTCGTAGCCCATTTCATTCTGCATATAGGCAGCAGAATCGTGCATGTCTTTGATGTCTGATTTACGTGCAGCAACATATGCGATGCCTTTTTTAAGGTCACATTCAATGTTGTGTTTTTCGATCAGCTGGCGCACTAATTCAACGGATTCTACCGACATATCGAACAATGCCTTACCGTCTTTCATGCCCACTTTCGCCACCAGATCTTCAGCATCCTGGTTATGGCCCTGACACACCTGACCACCATTACGACCAGATGCACCCCAACCTACACGATTGGCTTCCAGCAACGTAACCGAATAGCCACGTTCTGCGAGATGCAGCGACGCCGACAGACCGGTGAAACCGGCACCTATCACACAAACATCCGCCTCAACCTCCGACGCAAGCGCCGGGAAAGCGCCAATATCAATGGCGGTATCAACGTAGTAGCTATCTTCGTAACCGGAACTGCTCATTTCCAAAACCTTCTTAACACGTAAAGTCAGGCTACAGGCCTGCAAACCACCCGCAACCGGGACCAGAAACCGAATAATACTTCAGGTTTTAAATTTTTTACAGTTTACATTCTGAACATTTTTTTATCTCACCCGATTGATTTACCCCGGGCCTTTACATAATCTATAACCCGAATAATGTTTCGGGTTAGACCTGTACTCAGACATTATCGGTTTTGTACCGTGATGCCGTTCACGGTATTCCCGCCGCCTTATTTCAACAAAGGCAAAAATATGGGTCTAAAATCAATAAGTTATGCGTAAACGCAAAGGTGATTTATGGAAGCCGTAGAAAGGTTTCTCACAGAACATGGAATTACAGAAGTTGAATCCATCCTGCCGGATATGACTGGTAATGCCCGTGGAAAATTTTATCCGACCAAAAAATTCCTGGCCGAAACCAGTGGCCGCCTGCCGGAAAGTATTCTGGTACAGACGGTAACCGGCGAATGGGCAGACAACCACTATGATCTGGTGGATGCCAGTGACCGCGACATGCATCTGCATCCGGACCCTGACACTTTCCGCCTGGTGCCCTGGGCCGATGAGCCGACTGCACAGGTCATTAATGACTGTTACACCTCCGATGGCCAGCTTCACCCACTGGCAACCCGTACTGTGCTGCGTAAAGTCCTGACCTTATTCGAAAAAGAAGGTCTGAAGCCGATCGTTGCACCGGAGATGGAATTTTATCTGATTCAGAAGAATCACGACCCTGACGCTGAACTACGCCCTGCCATTGGCCGCTCCGGTCGCCAGGAAACCGCACGTCAGTCTTACAGTATCGATGCTGCCAACGAGTTCAATCCGGTGATTGATACCCTGTACAGCTACTGCGAAGCCATGGATCTGGAAGTGGATACCCTGATTCACGAATCCGGTGCTGCGCAGATGGAAATCAACTTCCTGCACGGCGATCCGCTGTATCTGGCTGACCAGGTATTCTTCTTTAAACGTACCCTGCGTGAAACCGCCATCAAGCACGGCATTTACGCCACCTTTATGGCAAAACCGATGCAGAATGAGCCTGGCAGTGCCATGCACATTCACCAGAGCATCGTCGATAAAGACGGCAAAAACGTATTCGTGCGTGAAGACGGCACTTTCAGTGAAATGTTCTACAACTACCTCGGTGGTCTGCAGAAATACACACCGCACGCGATCAGCTTTTTTGCACCGAATGTGAATTCTTATCGCCGTTTTGCACCAGAAATTGCCGCGCCGATCAATATGAAGTGGGGTATCGACAACCGCACAGCGGGTCTGCGTATCCCGGAAGCGCCACCGGAAGGCACCCGGATTGAGAACCGCTTCCCTGGTGCTGACTCCAACCCATATCTGGCGATTGCCGCCAGTCTGGCCTGTGGTTATCTGGGTATGAAAGGCAAATTACAGCCAACCAAGCCAACCTACGATGCGGCGGCAGAAGAAGGCGATACCGTCGAACTGGCACGGACTCTGGAAGAAGGTCTGCGTTTGATGGAAGACTGCCCGGAACTGCGCGATATTATGGGTTCTGACTTTGTTGATGCATTTATTGGCGTGAAACGTGCTGAGTATGAAACCTTCCATAAGGTGATCAGCTCCTGGGAACGTGAATATCTGCTGTTAACTGTATAAAGTGGGCAATTGGCGACGATCTACCCCCGAGGGGGTAGATCAGCGCTACAACAAACCTATTTAAAGTAGAGAACAACACTGCATAGCAATGCAGGAAGCTGATAAATTGTTAGATTAATAATGCAAAAGTAAAACTCCTGAATCTGTGAGAGGAAATAACATGAAGGAAACTCTTAAGTCGCGCCTGAAGATGTCTGTAGCAGCCATCACCCTGGGTATGGCAGCTATTGCTCCGGCAACTCAGGCTGAAGAACTGCACATTTACAACTGGGCAGACTACATCGACGAAGAAAGCATTCCTGAGTTCGCCAAAGAAACAGGCATGGAAGTTACCTACGACGTATTCGACAGCAACGAAGTGCTGGAAGCCAAACTGCTGGCCGGTAAATCCGGTTACGACCTGGTTGTGCCTTCTTCCCACTTCCTCGGCCGTCAGATTCAGGCCGGCGTTTTCCAGAAGCTGGATAAATCCAAACTGCCAAACTACAAATACCTGGATAAAGACCTGATGGCCGTTCTGGCATCTCAGGATCCGGGCAATGCTTACGGTGTTCCTTACATGTGGGGTACCACAGGTATTGGTTACAACGTAGACAAAATTAAAGAAATTCTGGGTGATGATGCACCGGTCGACAGCTGGGATCTGGTATTTAAACCAGAAAACCTGGAAAAACTGTCCAAGTGTGGTGTGAACTTCCTCGACTCTTCTGACGAAATTTTCCCACTGGCCATGCACTATGTTGGTCAGGATCCGAACAGCACGGATTCAAAACTGTATAAAGGCGACAGCGAAGCTGCCAAGCTGCTGAAAGAACTGCGTCCATACGTAACCAAGTTCGCATCTTCCGGCTACATCGATGCACTGGCTAACGGCGAAATGTGTGTGGTTGTAGGCTGGTCTGGTGACGTACTGATGGCTCAGTACCAGGCAGAAGAAGCTGAAAACGGCGTCAGCATCGAGTACGTAATTCCTAAAGAAGGTACTCAGATCTGGTTCGATATGATGGCAATTCCGGCAGACGCTGAAAACACTGAAGGCGCTCTGAAATTCATCAACTACATGTTGGATCCAAAAGTGATCGCCCGTGCAACTGACTACGTTGCTTACGCTAACGCGAACACTGAAGCACCTAAATATCAGGATCCTGAAGTGACCAACAACCCATCTGTTTACCCAACAGAAGAAACCAAGGCCAAACTGTACCCAAGCAAAATCCGTGGTGCAAAAATTGACCGCATCCTGACCCGCACCTGGACCGATATCAAAACCGGTCGCTGATCAGATGAGTTAACCTTTCGGTTAAACAGGTAAAAGCCCCGCCAGTGTTAACACTGGCGGGGCTTTTTTATGCCTGTTTTTTGCACAGCCCTGTTATTATTCCCCCTGAGCAGCTTAGCCTGTCGGATAACAACGCTGTGGCAAAGACATGGTGGCACGGACAGACAGGGAACAGGGAAGAAAGAAATGCAGCCAATGGAAATGACCCTCACTGACAGCCTGACGCAACTGAGCGACGATCTGTGGATCGTCGATGGCGAAGCCGTGCGTTTTTTCACCCTGCCCTACACCACGCGCATGACCATAGTGCGCCTGACCAATGGCCGCTTATTTATTCACAGTCCGATACGTCTGACGGAGTCGCTGCAGCGGCGGATCCGGGCATTGGGTGACGTGCGTTATCTGATTGCCCCTAATCATCTGCACCATCTGTTTATCAAAGACTGGGCTGAGGCATATCCCCGGGCAGAGCTGTATGGCACTGAAGAAGTGATTAAAAAGCGTGCGGATATTGCTTTCAGCGGCCAGCTGAATAGCGAAGATCAGCAACAGTATCCCTGGCAGCCGGCGATACGTCAGCTGTTGTTCCGTGGCTCAGCGGCCATGGAAGAATGTGTATTTTTTCATCAGCCGTCATCCACCCTGATCGTTACGGATCTGATCGAGAATTTTGATCCGCAGAGTTTCACACCGTTTAAACGTCTGATTGCCCGTGCCAGTGGCATTCTGGCACCCAATGGCAGAACCCCCATCGACTGGCGTCTGAGTTTTGTTTTCAGCCGGCAGCAGACCCGCAGACAGTGCGAAAAGATTTTAAGCTGGCGCCCGAAGAGAATTGTGATGGCGCATGGGGAAATTATTCACAACGGAGGCAATGGTCAGAGCGCAGAAGACCATCTGCGCGCTGCGTTCCGCTTTTATATGTAAAAAGCCCCGGCGCAAGGCCAGGGCTGTTTGCAATAAACTGCTCAACTACAGCTCAACTACCGCTGCAGCAGATTACTGCGCAGCTTTGTTAAGGAATGCCGCCATCCATTTGCCCACCGCCACGGAATCCGTCGCAGCACCTTCAGCGTGTACAGTTTTTAACCCGGCTTCGGCCACATCATCCGGTACCACACTGCCTTTACGCGCGGCAACCAGATCCTGTTCAAACGGAATGGTAAATTCAGGGTGCGCCTGGAAGGTCATAATATTGTTGCCGTACAGCAGACCGGCATACTGGCAGAAATCCGATTCAGCAAACACACGGGCGCTCTCAGGCTTAACAATGACCTGATCCTGATGCATCGCATTAATGGTGAATTCCGGCATATCCGTCAGTTCAGCAGCATCACCGGTCAGACGATAAGTGTGCAGACCCACACCCCAGCCGCCTTCGTATTTATCGACCTTACCGCCCAGTGCTTCAGCAATGATCTGATGACCAAAACAGATGCCGATCAGCGGCTTGCCGAGATCATTGATATCACGGATCAGAGCTTCCAGCTTCAGCATCCATGGCAGTTTCTGATACACGTTGAACTTAGAACCGGAAATAATCCAGCCGTCACATTCTGCTGCCGACTGCGGGAAAATGTCGTCACGCACATCGAATACCGCGTATTCAAATTCTGCTCCGGCTTTGCCGAACAGATTGATAAACATCTGCGCATAGCTGTCGTAGCGGTCAGTGAGTTCATCCGGTGTTGTACCGGCAGCGAGAATACCAATTTTCATGTTAATACCTGTCGAAATAGCAGTTGAATCTGTTGCTGAGTTCAAAGCCGGCGGCCGTTGAAGGGAGCAAGAGAAAAGCCTGCACGGACCCGTGGAGGCAGAAGAGTTATATCACCGCCGCCAATCAGGCTTCGGCTTCATCCTGTTTCTGTTTACGACGCATCTGCAGCATAGCTACCACGACACCAACCGCAACAATCAGAATCATCAGGGTTGCCAGCGCATTCACTTCTGGCGTTACACCCAGACGCACTTTGGAGAAAATCACCATCGGCAGTGTACTGTTACCCGGTCCGGACACGAAGCTGGCAATAACCAGATCGTCCAGCGACAGAGTAAAAGACAGCAACCAGCCGGAAATAATCGCCGGTGCGATCAGCGGCAGCGTCACCAGGAAGAACAGTGACGATGGTTTTGCACCAAGGTCCATGGCTGCTTCTTCCAGCGATTCATCCATGTCACTCAGTCGTGACTGCACGATCACCGCCACATACGCCATACAGAAGGTGGTGTGAGCAATGATAATGGTCAGAGTGCCACGTTCCGCTGGCCAGCCAAACAGGCTTTCCATGGTCACAAACAACAGCAGCAATGACAGACCGGTAATCACTTCCGGCATCACCAGAGGTGCAGTGATCCAGCCAGACAGCAACATTTTGCCTTTAAAACGCCCCATACGGGTCAGTGCAAAACCAGCCATAGTACCCAGTACCACCGACAGACAGGAGGTGATAAAGGCGATGTTAAAGCTCAGCAGTGCGGCGTCGATGATCTGATCATTCTGGAACAGCTCACCGTACCATTTCATTGACCAGCCGCCCCACACGCCCACCAGTTTGGACTTGTTGAAGCTGTAGATCACCAGCGAGATCATAGGCACATACAGGAAAATAAACCCGAGCAGTGCCGCAATACTGAGGAAGTAAGATCTGCGTTTCATTTATACCTCCTCCTTGTTACCAATGCGGTTACGCACAAACATAATTGGCAGTACCAGAACCATCAGCATCACAATCGCTACCGCCGAGGCCATTGGCCAGTCGCGGTTAACCGAGAACTCATCCCACAATACCCGACCGATCATCAGGGTGTCGGAACCACCCAACAGTGATGGAATAACGTACTCACCCACCGCCGGAATAAAGACCAGCAGACAACCAGCGATAATGCCCGGCATTACCAGCGGCACGGTTACCAGGAAGAAACTCTGGAACGGACGACAGCCCAGATCTTCGGCAGCCTCTAGCAGCGTGCCATCGAGTTTTTCCAGTACTGAATAAAGCGGCAGAATCATAAAGGGCAGATAGGTGTAAACAATACCAATATACACCGCAAAATCAGTCTGCAGCATACGGATCGGCTCGTCGGTAATCCCCAGCGCAATCAGAATGCTGTTTACCGGGCCACCCATTTTCAGCAGCGCCATCCAGGCATAAACCCGCAGCAGGAAAGACGTCCAGAACGGCAGAATCACCAGCGCCAGCAGAAACAGACGACGGTTAGGTTCGGCCCGGGCAATCAGATAAGCCATCGGGAAACCCACGATCAGAGTCAGTATCGTGGAAATGGCAGCAATCTTCATGGAGCTTAAATAAGCATCCAGATAAAAGGTATCTTCCAGCAGGAAGAGGAAATTACCCAGATTCAGCTTCAGTGTGGCGAAGGCCTCATCGGCATCCCATTCCCACAGATCAGTAAACGGCGGGATAGCAATCGCCGCTTCTGAGAAAGAAATCTTCAGAACAACGATAAACGGAATGAAGAAGAAAATCGCCAGCCAGAAGAATGGAATCGAGATCACCAGCTGGCGACCCCAGTTCACTTTCTGCAGAAACGCCGGCAATTTAATTTTTGCCAGCGGACCTGTCGCGGTCAGTTCGCTTAATTTACTCATACAGTCAGTACCACGCTGCTGTCGACATCCCAGTACAGGTACACTTCATCTTCCCAGGTGAAGCGCGCTCCCATATCACGGGCATAGTTCGGCTGAGTAACGCGGATTTCCTTACCGCTGGCCAGACGCACACGGAACACTGACAGGCTGCCCATGTAGGCGATCTCTTCGATCCGGCCTTTCATGCAGTTCACATCCTGATCAGGCTTGTCGTGAGCGATGTTAATTTTTTCCGGACGCAGAGCAACGTGCACTTCCTGATTCGGTGCGCAGTTGATGCCGTGATCGATGCGTAATGTGCAGCCCGCTTCGGCGGATTCCACTTCCACATGATCCACTTCGTCGACGGTCACTTTACCGGAGATCAGGTTTACTGAACCGATAAACTGCGCCACGAAACGGCTGTTCGGGTATTCGTAGATTTCGTGTGGTTCACCGACCTGAACGATTTCACCATGGTTCATCACACCAATACGGGTGGATAACGTCATGGCTTCTTCCTGGTCGTGGGTTACCACGATAAAGGTAACACCCAGTTCTTCCTGCAGGTTGATCAGTTCAAACTGAGTTTCTTCCCGCAGTTTTTTATCCAGTGCACCCAGAGGCTCATCCAGCAGCAGTAATTTAGGGCGCTTAACCAAAGAGCGGGCTAACGCCACACGCTGACGCTGCCCGCCTGATAACTGGTGCGGTTTACGTTTGGCCAGGTGACCAAGCTGCACCATATCCAGCATTTCTTTTACCCGGCGTTTAACGTCTTCATCCGCCAGGCCGTCACGGCGCAGGCCAAAGCCAACGTTCTTTTCAACGCTTAAATGCGGAAACAGAGCGTAAGACTGGAACATCATATTGACCGGACGGTTCCACGGCTGAATACCAGCCATGTCCACACCATCGATCAGAATACGACCGGAAGTCGGCGCTTCAAAACCGGCCAGCATACGCAACAGAGTACTTTTACCAGAGCCGGAACCACCTAAGAGACAGAAGAGTTCGCGCTTGTAGATTTTCAGACTGACATTATCTACGGCGGTAAAATCACCGAAGTTTTTTGTCACGTTCTCAATTTCTACGAACGGCTTTGCATCCGGATCGCGCCATAAGTCAGGCGACGGTGCCGTCAGCGGGTTCACTGCAGAAATGATCTTCTTGGATTTTTCTTCTGTTGTCATAAAAAAACTACCTAAGGCCTGCGCTGGGCTGGCTGTCAGAAATTACTGCCAGATGTACTGACAAGGATCATGTACCGGTCTTTTGCTATGTCGATGAAAATAGCTGAGCGGTGTATCTCAACCCATACCCCTGCGAGGGTATTATCCCTGTATCGGAGAATAAACACTTCACCTGTACGACAAAGTGTTCATTCTCCGCTGCGCTGTTGACACTGACTTTACAGAGAGGTTTTACAGCAGTCCCAGGTAAGACTCGTATTCAATATCTGAAATCTTTTTACTCAGAATTGAATGCTCGTGACGTTTAACGGCACACAGTACATCAACAAACTGGTCACCCAGATAATGACGCAGAGCGCGGCTGCCCTCAAGACGGTCGATGGCTACTCTCCAGCTGGATGGCAGACGAATGGATTCATCAGCAATCGCGTATGCATCACCTTCAATATCCGGTGGCGCGTCCAGCTGATTTTCAATCCCCCACAGTGCTCCGGTCAATACTGCCGCTAAAACCAGATAAGGGTTAGCATCGGCGCCGGAAACACGGTGTTCGATACGACGTGCTTCCGGATCGCTTTCCGGTACACGCACTGCAGCAGTACGGTTTTCATAACCCCAGCAGGCATAAACCGGTGCATGGGAACCGTCCTGGAAGCGGTGATAAGAATTCAGATGCGGAGCGAACATCAGCATGCATTCCGGCATGATTTCAATCATCCCGGCAATGGCCATGCGCAGCATGTCAGTACCTTCATCGCCGCCATTATCGAATAAATTGTTGCCGTCTTTATCCACCAGAGAAAAATGCACGTGGAAACCACTGCCGGAATGATCAGCGTATGGCTTGGCCATAAAGGTGGAGCTGTAATCGTATTTACGTGAAATACCTTTCACCATGCGTTTGAACCAGATGGCCTGGTCAGCGGCATTCAATGGATCTTTCACATGCTTTAGGTTCATTTCAAACTGGCCGGGGCCAAGTTCAGAAATAATGGTATCCGCCATTACGCCCTGAATTTCACAGCACTCGCGCATCTCGGCGAAGAAATCTTCCAGACCATCCACATCTTCGATGGAATAGGCATCGCTGGTATTCAGACGACGACCATGGCTCTTATCCAGAATCGGTGGCTTAGGACGCTGCAGCTCTTCCGCTGAACCGTCCATCAGGTAGAACTCCAGCTCGGTAGCCATCACCGGATACCAGCCACGGGCATGGAATTTTTCCACGACGTTTTTCAGCGCCTGACGCGGGTCCACAAGGAACGGCGAGCCGTCCGGGTTTTCCATCATGGCATGCAACTGGTGACGCTGCTTTTTGGTCCAGGGCACAGGTACCGGCTTTTTCTGGATAGGCATACAGAAACCGTCGTTATCGCCGGTTTCGAACACCAGTCCGTTATCAGGTACGTCGTCTCCCCAGAAGTCGAGGCCAGCAACAGACAGCGGCAGCTTGATGCCCTCATCCATTACTTTTTCAAGGGAGTCGCCCAGCAGGCGCTTACCACGCAGGTTGCCGTTCAGATCGACGACAAAGAGGTCAAAATCATTTTCCATTGGAACACCGGATCATTATTAGAGGGTGACGACTGGCAGTCGATACCCGAAACACTATATGCTTGATTGTGATCACAAAATCAGCCACTGGCAATCCCCGAAACAGCTAAGAGACACCGTTTGCGACATGGACAAGCACTCACCCATCAGCATCACACTAGCCCAGCGCGACGAGGCTGTAACTATCACCCGATGGGTATATGACACCTTACACAACGCCGTGCTGCTGGGTCAGATACCGCCGGGACGCGCTCTGACCATCCGTGAACTGGCCAGCCTGCTGATCGTTTCGCCGATGCCGGTGCGCGAGGCGCTGCGCCAGCTGTCCGCTGAAGGCGCACTGGAGATCCAGGGCAACCGCCGGGTAATGGTGCCGAAGATGACAGCGATGAAATTCAACGAGCTGGTCGAGGCCCGCATAGCCATCGAATCGCACGCCGCAGTACGTGCTCTGCCCTACATCAATGCCACGATTTATCAGCAGTTGCAGGCCATCGACGAACAGATTGACGAGGCTGAAGCCAACAGCGATCCGGAGAATGTGACGCGCCTGAATCAGGCCTTTCACCGCACGATTTATACTGCCCATCCGCATCAGGTCACCCAGCCTTTGATTGAAAGCCTGTGGCTGCAGCTGGGGCCATTTATGCGTTTATCGGCGGAGAGTCTGGACGAGTATTACCAGATTGACCGTCACCATGAGGCCCTTACAGCCATCGAAAAACAGGACCCTTTGGCCCTGCAGATGGCCATTGCCGCCGACATCCGCGACGGCTGCGCCTTCGCCAAAATTCCAAGCAAATTGCAGAAACTTCTCAACTGATATTGCTGGCTAACAGGTCAGTGCGAGGTCAGCGCGGCCTGAGTGTCAAAGGTGACAATCATCCCACCGAAAACACTGCGCTTGCATCTTTTATTTTGTGATCACAAAATTGTGATCACATTTTTACTCAAACCCATAGCGGGAGTTACACAATGAGCCAGTCAGATATCCAGCAACAGGACGCCGGCCACCACCTGCATCCTTTCACCAACACCGGCGCACTGAACAAGAAAGGTGCCCGTGTTATTGCCCGTGGTGAAGGCGTTTACGTCTGGGACGAAGATGGCAACAAACTGCTCGACGGTATGTCTGGCCTGTGGTGTGTAAACCTGGGCTACGGCCGTAAAGAACTGGCCGAAGTTGCTGCAGCACAGATGAACGAGCTGCCGTACTACAACACCTTCTTCCAGACCACCCACACACCAGCGGCAAAACTGGCGGAAGCCATTGCCAGCGTAACGCCGGGCGACCTGAATCATATTTTCTTTGCCGGTTCCGGTTCTGAAGCCATCGATACCGTGATCCGCCTGACCCGTCACTACTGGGCGATTAAAGGTAAGCCTTACCGCAACATCCTGATTGCCCGTGAAAACGCTTACCACGGCTCTACCATCGGTGGCACCAGCCTCGGTGGCATGAGTGGCATGCACAAACAGGGCGGCCCACTGGTTCCTAACATCGAACACATCCGTCAGCCTTACTGGTACGGTGAAGGCGGCGACATGAGCGAAGACGAGTTCGGTCTGGTCTGCGCCCGCGCACTGGAAGAAAAGATTCTTGAAGTCGGCCCGGACAACGTTGCCGCCTTCGTTGGCGAACCGATTCAGGGTGCCGGCGGCGTGATCGTGCCACCAGCAACTTACTGGCCGGAAATTCAGCGCATCTGTAAAAAGTACGACATCCTGCTGGTTGCTGACGAAGTGATCTGTGGTTATGGCCGTACCGGCAACTGGTTCGGCAGTCAGACTTTCGACATTAAGCCGGACATGATTTCCATGGCCAAAGGCCTGTCTTCCGGTTACCTGCCAATCGCTGCAGTGGCGGTTGGTGATCGCGTAGCCAATGCGCTGATCGAACACGACGATGATTTCAACCATGGTTACACCTACTCAGGTCACCCGGTGTCCGCAGCCGTGGCACTGAAAACCATCGAAATCATGAAAGAAGAGAAGATCGTTGAACGCCTGCAGGAAGAAATTGCCCCTTACTTCCAGAAAACGCTGCGTGAAACCGTCGGTCAGCATCCGCTGGTTGGTCATATTGATGGTCTGGGTCTGGTTGCCGGTATGGCGCTGATGAAAGACAAAGCCAACAAAGAAGCCTTCCCATCCGATTACGACATCGGCATGGTCTGCCGTGAACACTGCTTTAACAATGGCCTGATTATGCGTGCCACTGGCAGCCGTATGATCCTGTCACCACCACTGGTGATTACCAAAGCCGAAATCGATGAACTGTGTGAGAAAGCGGTGCATTGTCTCGACCTTACTCTGGAAAGCGCAAAAGCCGCAGGAGCACTGTAACATGGCCGATTCAGCAGATTGTAAGCAGTTGGCGAGCCTGGTTGACCATATCCGGTTAACCAGTTTCCCCGGCGAGCTGGAAAAGTACCTGAAGAAACTCTGCCACTTCGACACCTGCCTGATGCTGGTTTACCAGCACGGCAACCGTCCGGCACTGGTTCACACAGAAACAGATGAGATCAGCCCGGCGCTGAGTCTGTATCTGAAGCGCTGCTATCTGCTGGATCCGGTTTACAACGCTGTGCGTAAAAACGAAGCTCCGGTGATCAGTCGCATCAGCAACCTGGCACCGGACTCCTTTACCCAGAGCGAGTACTACCAGACCTGCTACAACGCCTTTGATCTGGTGGATGAAATTAACCTTACCGTGCAGTTAGATGAGCACAGCGTGATGGCGATTTCGCTGGGCCGTAAGTCCACGCTGGGCTGCATCACCCGTACTGAGATGAATCGTCTGCAGGAACAGCAGGCCATTTTATCGTCACTGATCCGTCAGTTCTGGCTGTCTAACAGTGATGAATACCTGCCACAGAGCAGAAGCCGCAGCACGCTGGAACAGGCACTGCGCACCTTCGGCCAGGGCGTACTGACCCGCCGCGAACAGGAAATTACTGCACTGATTCTGCAGGGCCACAGCTCGCAGTCCATTGCCGATCAGCTGAATATCAGCGTTGGTACCGTTAAGGTGCACCGCAAGAATATTCACAGCCGTCTGAACACCTCGCAACAGAGTGAAATCTTCACCCTGTTCCTCAACCATCTGAGTGAGATGGAGATGCGTGTCGTCGCCTGATACATTCGGCGTCCGAACAGCATCAGTTATGTCTTAAATCCCCGCATTCATGGGGAATATCTCCGGGCAAAGGACATGCCTGGAATACTCCTGCCAGCCCTGATCGCCTCTGGTTAACATTTGTACTATTGAGTAAACAGCGCTAATCTTTCTATATATGAAAGCTGGTCAATACTGACTAATACTCAGGTCTGTGAAATATGGATATACCCACCTCGTCCGAAGATGTCCCCGACGGACTACCGCACGACATTATTCTGGATAATGTCGAAGCACTGATTTACGTCGCCGATGTTGAATCCAACGAACTGCTGTACATGAATAAGTACGGCCGGGAAAAATACGCACCGACTACCGGAAAACGTTGCTGGGAAGTATTACAGAAAGATCAGACCGGGCCGTGTTCTTTCTGTACCAACCCACGCCTGGTGGATGATGAAGGAAACAGTACCGGCGTTTATACCTGGGAATTCCAGAATACCGTCACGCAACAGTGGTTTCAGTGCATCGACAAAGCCATCCGCCGGAACGATGGCCGTATGGTCCGCATTGAAATCGCAAGCGATATTTCCCCGCGCAAAGAAATGGAACGCCAGCTGGAACAGGAACGCCTGAAAGCCGAACAGCTGGCCACCACGGATATGCTGACCGGCCTGCGCAACCGCCGGGCGTTTTTTTACTCTTGGCGAACAGCTGCTGCGCGAAGCCACCCGGTTTAATCAACCCGTGTCGCTGATTATGCTCGATCTGGATCATTTCAAACGCATCAATGATCAGCATGGCCATGCTGCCGGCGACGCGGTACTGACCCACGTCAGCCGCCTGATGCTGGCCACGGTCAGAGAAGCGGATATTGCCGCGCGCATGGGCGGCGAAGAATTTGTGCTGCTATTGCCGCAAACCCGCCTCAGCCAGGCAACACAACTGGCCGAGCGGCTGCGCGCCCGTCTGGATCAGACACCCGCCAGCTTTAACAATCAGGCCCTGCACTGCACCGCCAGCTTTGGTATTACCTGTACCGAGTTACCGGCAGTGACCACGCTGGACGACCTGCTGAATCAGGCCGACCGTAATCTGTACAAAGCCAAAGACCACGGTCGCAACTGTATTTCCTGAAGCAACGGCTGTATCAGCTGCCTGCCGGTGATGACAGCTCAGCGCTGGCCATCACATCAGACGCCTGCTCCGCCTGCGCCACTTTCTGTTCCTGCTGCTGCAGTTCGTACATAGAACGGTAGCGGCCACCTTCTATGGTCATCAGTTGCTGATGACTGCCCTGCTCAGCCAATACACCTTTGCTCAGTACCAGAATGCTGTCGGCATTGCGGATGGTTGATAACCTGTGTGCCACCACAATCATGGTCACTTTGCCCTGCAACTGATGCAGCGCCCGCTGCACTACCTGCTCGGTTTCACTGTCGACGTTGGCGGTCGCTTCATCCAGCAACAGGACTTTCGGTGAACCGGCCAGTGCCCGGGCAATAATCAGCTGCTGACGCTGACCTGTGGATAAGCGCAGACCACCTTCCCCGAGATGGGTCTGGTAGCCGTCTTCCATTTCCGCAATCACCTCGTGCAGATGCGCCTGACGCGCAGCTTCTTCCACCGCCTGCTGATTCAGACCACGACCCATATCGATGTTGTCGAAAATGGTGCTGGCCAGAATAAACGGCTCCTGGGGAATAAACCCAATCCCCTGATGCAGGGCATCTTGGGAATAATCACTGAGTGCGTGACCATCAATTTTTACACTGCCACTCTGTGGCTGATAAAAATTCAGCAGCAGATTTAACAGCGTACTTTTGCCACTGCCGGTATGACCGACCACGGCGAAAAAATGACCGGCCGGAATGGTCACATCAATATCCGCCAGTACCGGCTTATCAGCCTGATAACCGAAACGGATATGCTGCAGCGACAGCTCGCCGGACTCAATGCGCGACAAGGTGCCCTGACCGTCCTGCACCGATGGCTCCTGAAGCAGTTCGTACACGCGGTTACCGGCCACAATCGCCTGCTGGTAAAGGCTGAACTTCTGCGTGATTTCCACCAAAGGCTCAGTGAAACGGCCAAGGTAATTCAGATAGGCGTAGAGCACACCGATCTCTGCCACACCTTCCACCACCTTCAGACCGAAAAACCACACCAGCGCCGCCAGAATCAGAATACTCAGCAGGTTAATCGCCGGGCGCAGCAACAGCGATGACATGGTCACGGCTTTTAAGCGGGTGGAATAATAACCATCGTTAATACGGTCGAACTGATCCAGCTTATGCTGCTGTTGATTGGTCGCCTGAATAACCGCCATACCACTGATCGACTCGCTCAGGGTACCGTTGATATCGGAACGCAGCTGGCGGCTTTCGGTGACCTGTTTCAGACTGAATTTCTGATACAGATAAATCAGCCCGATCACGGTTGGTATCAGCACCAGCGCAATCACCATCAGCTGCACATCAAGAATCGCCATGGCGATCAGAATACCAGCCAGCATAATAAAGTTGGTCAGCACGCTGGACAGAAACTGTACGTAAATATCTTTGATGGACTCGGTATCGTTGGTGATGCGGCTGACCAGCTGGCCGGTACGGGCAAAATCAAAGAACGACATCGGCAGCGTTAACACGTGGTGGTAAACCCGCTTGCGGATATCCAGCACGGCGTTTAAGGCAATGTCGAGAAACCTCAGGTTCTGCTGATATTTCAGCAGCGTCGCCAGAATCACGGACACGATAAACAGCGAAACAATGCCAGCCACCGGCCACAGCGGATACTGGTCCTGCATAATAAAATCGTCGATAAATACCTTGCTTAACATTGGTCCGGCGACATCAAATGCCGTGGCAACCACCACCAGCAGCAGGGTTTTGATAAACAGTTTCTTATCGGCGAAGACATAACTGAGCAGCAGGCGCAGGGAACCGTTATCTTTTTCCTGCTGAGCGGTTTCGCTGTTTTTGGCGCTGTTTTCAGCACTGTTGTTTTTTTCGACAGAAGAGCTCATCAGGAGGCCGCCTCCAGATTCTGTTCCATCTGCTGATAGGCAAACATGCGGCTGTACCAGCCATCCGCGGTCAGCAGTTGCTGATGATCACCGCGCTCCATTACATCGCCATGGGCCATGACCAGAATTTCATCGGCGTCTTCAATGGCGGATAAACGGTGCGTCACAATAATTAAAGTCTGCTCTTTACGTTGCTTCAGATGACCAATGATCTGCTTTTCAGTTTCCACATCCACTGCTGACAGCGCATCATCAAGAATCAGTACAGGCGCGTGACTGATCAGCGCGCGGGCGATGGATACACGCTGGCGCTGGCCACCGGACAGGGTCACACCGCGTTCACCGACCAGGGTGTTATAAGCATCCGGGAAACGGGCAATATCATCGTGTACGGCGGCCAGTCTGGCGGCTTCATACACATCCTCATCGGTGGCGTCCGGACGCCCCATACGGATATTTTCCAGAATACTGGTGCTGAACAGAAAGCCGTCCTGCGGCACATAAGCATACTGCGCCCGCAGCTCGGCCAGCGGAATGTTCGCCAGCGGCACATCGCCGATGCGGATCATGCCGTTTTCCGCTTCCCAATAACGCATCAGCAATTGCAGCAGTGTGGATTTACCCGAGCCGGTAGCGCCGGCAATGCCCAACACCTGATGTTCGCGCAGGGTAAAAGAGACATCGTGCACGGCGACGCGCTGCGCCTGTGGATAATGGAACGTCAGCTGCTCCACCCGGATGGTATGGTGGTATGGCAGCGTGGTACCCGCATCTGTGATGGTATCCGGCAGACTCAGGGTCTGATTCAGGCGTGTCATGGCGGCACTGCCGCGCTGCAGAATATTCATCAGCCAGCCGAACGCGTACATCGGCCAGATCAGTTCTGATAAATACAGGGTAAAACTGGTCAGCTGCCCGACGGTCAGTTCATCGTTATGAATCAGCCAGCCACCGGTGAGCAGTACAATCAGCATGGCCGCGCCCAAACTGAGCTGAATAATCGGCTGAAACATGGCTTCCGAACGCTGCACGTTATAAGTACTGCTGGCAGCATGGGCGGCAATATCATCAAACTGCGCGGTTTCAATACGCTCGCGCCCCATGGATTTGATCATACGGATGCCGGTAATCGACTGCTGGGTGTGATCGTTCAGCGCCGAGAATCGATCCAGACTGTCACCGAACTGATCGTGAATGCGGTTCGACAGTTTATAAAAACCCACCGCCATAAACGGAAACGGCAGTACCGCCAGGGCCGCGAGGCGCCAGTCGATAAACACGAACATCATGATGATGACCAGAATAAAGGTCAGCAGACCATCAAAGCCGGACAGAATGCCTTCGCCGGCGGCAATTTCCACCGCATCAATATCATTGGTGGCGCGCGCCATCAGATCGCCGGTGGAATGACCGTTGTAAAACGCCTGCCCCTGACGGGTAAGACGCTGATAAAAATCGCGGCGCAGGTAATTCCCCAATTTGTACGATGTACCGAACAGCATACGCCGCCAGCCGTAACGCAGCAGATAGACAACCACACCGGCCGCCACCAGCCCCAGCAGGAACGGCTCAACTGAGGCCTGCTCTCCGGTGGCTAACAGACGGTCGATGGCCCGCCCGATCAGCTGCGGCACCGCCATATTGACCAGTGCGACGATAAACAGCATCACCAGCGCCAGACTGTAGGTGTACCAATAACGGCGGAAGAACCAACTCAGGTGTCGGAATAACTGCATGCAAAAAAACCAAATGAAAAAGAAAGCAATAACGCGGAAAAAAGCAGACTGGAAAAGACCTTAACCGGTAGCGATATTTTAGAGCACCGCCCGTCAGCGTCCAGAGATTCACGCCGTGACCAGCACTAACGAACTGTTCCGGTCAGCAGACCAGCATTTCCCTGTCCGGGATTACCCGCACGGCGCGCGAATATAACGGAAACTACCTCACAAGCGCAGAGATAATCGTTAATGGATAAGGCCTATGAGCCTTACAGATAAATGAACAGGCCGGCGAGCTACCATTCCAGCATAAAGGCTTTACGCGCCAGCATTTTTGCCACCAGCTTTTCACTGCCGTGATGCTGCAGAATCACCGCTTCAATTGCCCGGTCTGCCAGCCCGGTAACCACCGCAAGCGAACGCCTGACCTCAGTATCATCCATCGCACCAAACAGCTGCACGGCAAACGGATTATCTGCATCCTGCCGCAGCGTATTCAGCTCATGTACCTCTTTCCCGAACGCCTTTCCTTTTGGGTCCCCCTGAGCGCGGAAGTTCAGTGCACCGCCGCTGTCGAGGGTTAACACCCGGCCATCGGCGACGGCCACTGCCTGATTATCGCCGTGAAAGCCCGCAGCATCCCAGTTGGCCAGCCAGCAATGCAGCGCAAACCAATGCTGCGCCTGAGCACGCTCTCTAGCGGAAAAATGCTGAACGTTCTTCTTCGCCAGTTCGCACCAGCGCGTGACGATACAGCAGGGATCGCTGCTGTGCAGATAACAAAGTGTGGGAGCCCCGGCCAGCTGGTAAAGCATAGCGGCCAGATATTCATTGCGGGCGTGGGCGACGGATTCGGTTTCTTTAACGTAATAACGCTGACCCGCCGCATCTTCGTACACGCCAGCGGGGTTACTGCCTAAACGTCCGCCGATACGCGTCAGGGCAGAAAGATCCACTGACAGGCGATCCACTAACAACCGGCCATCAGTCAATGGCCAGCGTGCGCCGGATCAGCCCCACCTGGGCCGGTGTTTCAATGGCGCCACTGCGTGCCTTGCGCACCGCTTTAATGGCTTCATCAGGATCAGTGCCCAGCTCGGCTAACAGACGTGCGGCCATCATCCCGGTACGGCCCAGACCACCTTTGCAGTGCACCAGAATATTCTGGCCATCGCGAAGCAGGCTGCGGATATGCTTGCCTGCCGTCAGCCACTGCTGCTCAAATTCATCGGTGGTAATGGAATAATCGCGGATCGGCAGATGGCACCATTGCATACCCCGGCGTTCAACCTCGATACCCATATCGGGCACTTTCAGCATCACCAGTTCGTCGCTTTCAACCAGCGTCAGCACCAGCGCTGCGCCCCAGTTTTTAATCACATCGAGATCCGTCCCCAGATCCCGCGCCCAGGCACCGGTATGCGCCATGCGGTCGTGCTTACCGGGGCAGAAAGTAATACCTATGGTGCCGTAACCAGGCCCGGCGGGCACTTCAGCGATTTGCAGAGGATGAGTGGTACTGGTACGTACGGAAGCCATAACCGATCCCTGTGTCAGTCCTTGATCAGAACAAAGTAACACAGGGGCAGGGGAATAAAATGATGCGGGTTAAGATCTGAGACAGTGATTCAGACAGAGCGCAGCTGCAAAGGCAGAGCACAGATGCACAAACGCAGTGCGGCACGGAATTCCTGGCCCGATTCTGGTGCGGAAATAACAGCAAGCGGAATTGGTTACATCAACAATACCGGATACGACTCAGATAACTTTCCTGATGCACCCGCTGCAGGTAATCGAGCGGCGTAGCAGAGACCAGCTTTTTGAATTCCCGCAAAAAATGTGACTGATCACTGAAACCCAGATCGCAGGCCAGATCTGAAAACGCAACATCCTTACTCTGATTAATATCATAAACCGCTGACTGACAACGGATGATGCGGCTGAACGTCTTCGGCGACATCCCCATATCACTCTGGAAATTACGCTGCAGTGTACGGCTGGTATAGCCGGTCAACTCCTCAAGCTCCTGTATCTGAATATTGCCTTTATGTTGGCAAATGGCACTGACAGCAGAGCGGGTGAGATCAGATGTCATACGCAGACCACGGCCATGATAGAAATCATTGAATGCGGCAACCTGCTGGCGAAAATCCTGCTGCCCGATAATTTGCTCAAATACCGGTGCTATCTGTGGTGCAGCCTCAAGCAGGTTAATTTCATGTCCCACCAGCTCGGTGGCTGATGCCTGAAGAAATTCCGGAATCATACCCGGTACAAAGCGCACACCGAAGTAGCGATGACCATGACTTAAATTGGCTTTTACCGCAGTCATGGTTGTACCACAAACCTTGGCTGATGGATTGGTATCACAACAGTCGAACAGAATATCGACACAGCCGTCCGGAATAGCGAGGGTATCTGCTGCCATCGCACCGGATTCGAAACTGTAGAAATGAGAAATTGCCGGATCCTGTGAAGTAAACAGCGAATAGTCCTTCGCAGCGTTTAATACAAACCAGGGTTGTTTGGAATGAATACCGGCAACATAAAAACGAATCGATTTATCCGTCACAGATTTTCCTCCCCGGGACCCGGTCAATATCCGTAAGTCAGATACCAACGGAATATTTACAATAAAAACTTAGTTTCGCCTGCTGCGACAACTGCCACAGCCACTGCCAGAGCAGCAAATTGAATGCCACTCAACGCTTACTGAGATCGTTAAGTACGAATCCTATTACGGCAATCCGGTGAAAAGCACCGTACAAATGGCAGGAAGACGTACCGGCATTGTCTTCTTTGACAGCACCGCGCATTCCCTGACGACAGCGCTTATCCACAATCCTTTCTGTTCTTCCCAATAAACTTCCGTGTTTTCAAAGAAATAGCGAAGCAATTGCCGTTTCTGCCGCAAGCGGGATGTCGCAAAAATTCAATACGCCCGGAAATTGCCTGCCTAGTATCGGCATCATGGGTTGCCCTCAAAATTGATACAGGGCGACAGAAATACATGAGAAGAAGCGCAAATGCTTCGCTGGGAAAGACAATGTCAGAGAATACAAATATCGACTTTATCTACTTATCAGAGCCGGACATGATTAAGGCCGGTGTAACCAACATGCCGAAATGTGTCGACACCATGGAAGAGATGTTTGCTCTGCTGCATAAAGGTGACTATCGCATGGCCGGTCCGAACAGCGACTCGCACGGTGCCATGATTACCTTCCCTGATGAATCCCCCTTCCCTACCATGCCGAAACCCACTGCTGACCGTCGCCTGATGGCAATGCCAGCGTATCTGGGCGGTAATTTCCAGACCTGCGGAGTCAAGTGGTATGGCTCTAACGTAGCGAACCGCGAAAAGGGTCTGCCACGGTCCATTCTGATGTTCACGCTCAGTGATGTAGATACCGGTGCACCGCTGGCGTATATGTCAGCCAACCTGCTGTCTGCTTATCGTACCGGTGCAGTACCGGGTGTCGGAGCCCGCCATCTGGCACGCAAAGATGCCCGTGTCATTGGTCTGCTTGGCCCGGGCGTGATGGGAAAAACCACAGTGGCTTCTTTCATTGCAGCCTGTCCACAGGTAGACACCATCAAAATTAAAGGTCGCGGTCAGCGCAGTCTCGACGACTTTATCACCTGGCTCACCCAGGAATACCCACAGGTCAGCAATATTCAGATTGTCGACAACATTGAAGACGTTGTCCGCGGTTCCGATCTCGTCACTTACTGCAACTCCGGCGAAGTTGGTGATCCGTCAACCTACCCCGAAGTGAAACGTGAATGGGTTAAGCCCGGTGCTTTTTTAGCTATGCCCGCAAGCTGCAGTCTGGACGACGGCATGAGCGGCCCTGGTGTACGTAAAGTCATGGACAGTATTGGCCTCTACACCGCGTGGTACGACGAAGTACCAAAGCCATCCCATCATTTTATCCCGCTGGTCGGAATGCGCTTTATGGACATGATTCATGACGGATTGATGGATAAAAGCGAGCTTGAAGATCTGGGAGCCATTGTTGCCGGAGCGACACCGGGACGTAACAACGACGACGAGATCATCATTATGTCTGTGGGTGGTATGCCTGTGGAAGACGTTGCCTGGGCAACGGAACTGTACCGCACAGCGCTTAATGAAAATATCGGCGTAAAACTCAATCTTTGGGATACACCAGCCCTGCGCTGACAGGCAATTAATATCACCAATATAAACCCATAAATGACGACGGCAGCAGGACTGTCCTGCCGCCGTCACACGGATACATTATGAGCAAGATTGTAAAAGTAAAAACCGGTTCACGCTTTGAAGACATCGCCAGCTACTCTCGTGCGGTAGTCGTGGATAACTGGATATTTGTTTCCAATACCGCGGGACGCAACCCCGATACACAGGAAATTGCGGATGATGTATTGGTCCAGACTGAGCAGGTCTTCAGCAATATAGAGCGGGCGCTCAAAGCCGTTGGTTCATCCTTGCAGGACGTGGTGATGTCACGGGTATTTATTCAGAACGCCGAAGATACGCCAGCGGTTATGGAATACATAGGTACGCGCTTTAAAGGTACTGACCCAGCCACAACCGTAACCTGTCCACCTCTCGGGTCAACTATTTATAAAGTTGAGTTAGAAGTAACGGCTTATAAGGGCGCTGCCTCTGCTGAAACCGAATATCTGAACATTTAATAAAAGCCAAAAAATACCGTAACTATCCAGACTTAAAACTCAGTACAACATAAGTACACCAAAAAAAGCGACGTGTCCTATGACCAAAACCCTGCAAAAAACAGCAACTTCAGATGAACTTCCTCAAAGCACAAGCGTTGTCATCATAGGTGGGGGCATTGTTGGAGTATCTGCTGCACTAACACTGGCTGAACGAAATATTCCGGTGGTATTGCTGGAAAAGGGCCATATTGCCGGTGAGCAATCGTCCCGTAATCTTGGCTGGATCCGTAAAACCAGTCGTCTCGCAGAGGATGTGCCGTTAGCCCAAACAGCAGACAGACTTTGGGCAGATATGGCTGAACGTGTCGGACAGGATGTCGGCTACCGGCAGAACGGTATTATGTTTCTGGCAAAAACCCGTGAACAGATGGCTATGTATGAAAACTGGGTTCAGTCTGTTGACCAACTGGAGCTGGATTCACAGCTGTTAACGCCCGCACAGATTGATCAGTATGTTCCTGGCGGCAGCGGGAATTGGCTTGGCGGAGTATACACGCCGTCTGATGGCCGTGCCGAGCCTGCCATCGCAACCTCAGCCATGGCAAATGCAGCGATAAAAGCAGGAGCCGTCATGGTGCAGAACTGTGCCGTACGTACACTGAGTATGTCAGCTGGAAAAGTCAGCGGTGTTATGACCGAAAAAGGTGAAATTAAATGCGAACAGGTTTTGCTGGCAGGTGGCGCCTGGTCACGACGCTTTCTCGGAAATATGGGCATTTCCCTGCCGACGCTGCCATTAATCTGTTCGGTTCTGCGTACCAAGCCCATGGAGGGCCCGACCAATATAGCGGTCGGCGGACCAGACTTCTCTTTCCGTAAACATGACAACGGTGGATTCATTATTACTCAGCGTGGCGCACTGGACGCTCCTCTGACACTTGACCATCTGCTTATTGGTACCCGTTATCTTAATCAATTGAAAGCAGGCCGCGACAATCTGCGCATTGGCTTTGGTAAAGAGTTCTTTCGTGACCTGTCTTTAGCCCGTCACTGGTCGGCACAAAGCCGCTCGCCTTTTGAAAAAATCCGGACCCGTGACCCCATGGCCAATACCGGCCTGAATCAGGAAGCACTGAATAACCTGAAACAGGCCTGGCCTGCATTTTCCGCAGCTCAGATTGAAGAGGCCTGGGCCGGACTGATTGATGTTACGCCGGATTCAAATCCGGTAATCGATCATATACAGAAAGTCCCCGGACTTACTGTTGCTACCGGATTTTCAGGACATGGCTTTGGTACGGGTCCGGCAGCCGGGCTGCTGGCCGCCGATCTGGTCAGTGGCCAGCAGCCGGTGATCGACCCTCATCCTTACCGTTTCAGCCGTCTGTAAATTCTGTTCCGCCCCCGAATAAGAAGCTGCAGAGCAGGCCGTTAACAGAAGAATTAAAAACCATAAGCACAGCACACGCATAAGTGAACAATCTATTTAAACAACGAGATCAGAGGAAAGACTATGAGCACGAGCGCAGTGTCTGACAACATAACAGCCTCGCCGGCCACAACCGGCCGTCGCTTACGTATGGGATTGCTGACCATGATGGCTGTCAGTATTGGTATGGTTATCGTTCAGGGGGCTATGATTTCGGCCACTCAGGGCATAGGTATTGGCGGCATGGGATTTATCGCGGCAATGGTCGTGGCATTAATCATCGCTCTGTTCAATGCCATGAGCTTTTCCGAACTTTCTCTTATGTTTCCTGAAGAAGGGACTCTGGCCACCTATACGCAAAAAGCGATCGGGCATTTCCCGGCCATTGTGTCGGTCTTTGCCGGCTATGTAATGGTTGCGATCCTGGCTATGCCAGTAGAAATGTTTATGGTCGATGTGATGCTCGGCGAATTACTGCCCGGCGTTTTACCGGAAAAAGTCGTTCCGCTGCTGATTCTTGCCGTTCTGGTGATTACCAATCTGGTGGGTGCGGACATTTTTGCCCGGGTACAGAATTTACTGGCCCTGATTCTGGTCAGCGCCATGGTCATTATGGGGCTGGTCGCGATCTCCGGTATCAGTGAACCTCACCCACAACTGACAGGCACTCCTGTTGACTGGAGTTTTGGCGGCGTACTGGATGGCAGCTTTATCGGACTTGTTGCCCTGGCCATGTGGCTGATGGTCGGTGTTGAGTTTATCTGCCCTATGATTAATGAAGTGGATAACCCGGAGAAAAGCATCCCCCGTGCGATGACCTTCTCTCTGTTCGCTATCTTCTTCATCTTCCTCGCTTTTGTCGTCGGTGCTGCTTTTTATCTGGATGCTGAAACCTTAACAACATCCCCTATTCCATATCTGGATTACGCCAATGCTGTATTCGGCAAAGGTGGATTGATTATCGCCACCGTTATGGCTCTGGCAGCAACCTGCTCGACCATTAATACCCTTATGGCTTCAGTACCACGAATGCTGCACGGTATGGCTATGCAGAAACAGGCATTTCCTCAGCTGAAAGCAACCAATCGCTTTAATGTGCCCTGGCTCGCGACTGTTGGTCTGGCTGTAGCAACCAGCATTCCTTTTATTCTGCTCGACATTGATTCCCTGATCACACTGGTGATCGCTGCCACGACCAGCTATCTGTTAGCCTATCTGATCGCACATATTGATGTTCTTGTACTGCGTAAGCGTATGCCTGAGCATAAACGTCCCTATAAAACGCCTTTCTATCCGGTGCCACAGATCCTCGGCATTCTGGCGATGATCTACATTGGTATTAACAACTCTCCTTCACCGGAAATGACCGCTACGGTATATACAATCACAGGTATCATTCTGCTCACTCTGAGTGTTATCGCGGCAATCTGGGTTAAGTTTTTTATGAAACGTGGTTTATTCGAACCTGATATGGATTGAAATGAGCACGATTCTGTTGAAGTTATTTTCGGGAGCATAAGCTCCCGATTTTTTACCTGGTTTACTGACGAACTCTGCTATCAATTAACAAATTCTTAAATTAAGATCCGTCTGTATTAAAAGCAGAACAGGCAGGTCAAAGACCCACCTTCTCTTTCTGCTGATCAATCGCCTGCCTTTGTGCCTTCATCCAGCGTTCCGCCGGTTGCTGCGCCTGAATAAAGCCCAGAAGAGGATCTTCTGCTGCGGTTTTAATACCAGACAGAGTTTCCATGATAGCCAGACCACAGAAGGGTACGTAAGCTTCTGAGTAACCACCTTCGTGCACGATAACGACTTTGCCATCACACAGGCGTTGCGCAGAATCCATCACCTTTTGCGTCATCCAGCGGTAGGTTTCTGAATGCAGCTGCATGCGTGCCAGCGGATCCACGGCATTCGCATCATAGCCACTGGCGACAATAATCAGGTCCGGTTCGAATTTATCCAGTGCCGGTAATACCAGTTGTTCAAACGCGTAACGATAGGCTTCATCACCACCACCAGGCTGCAACGGAATATTCATATTGTAGCCTTCGCCCTCTCCTTCACCGATATCATCTTCACCTGAATATCCAGCGGGAAAACAGCGGTCCTGATGCAGGGAGATGGTTAATACGTCGGAGCGGTTATAGAAAATATCCTGAGTACCGTTACCGTGGTGGACATCCCAATCGATGACCGCAACTTTGCCCAGTCCTTTAGTGACTTTCGCGCGTTCAATGGCAATGGCAATATTGGCTAATACACAAAAACCAATAGCCCGGTCCGGCAGACAATGATGTCCAGGTGGACGTGATAATGAATAGGCATTTTCGACCTCGCCATCCAGCACTGCTTCTACTGCCGCACAGGCTAAACCCGCTGATTGCAGCGCTATTTCATAACTGCCGGGACCAATAGGGGCGGAATCCCCAAAGTCGCCACCACCTGCATCGCTCAGACTCTTTAAAGTATCCACGTAACTTTGCGGATGAATACGCAGTACGTCTTCCATGCTTGCAGACGGTGCGCTACGGTCATCCAGCTGCTTTAACAAGCCGGTTGCATCAACCAGGTTACGGAAACGACGCTTGGTCTCCGGAGATTCGGCCAGGCCGTTGCCGGCAGCGGGCTGAACCCAGCCGCCAACCGGAATCATTTCAATGTAATTACCGCCAATATGCCAGTAACAACGTTCATCATTAAAAAATGCTGTTTTTTTCTCAGCCATTCTGTACTTCTCCCTGAGGTAAGGTAGCAGCCGCCTGGGAATGGGACTGCACAAACAGAATGAGCAGCAGGGATACAACGGCCAGCACAGAACCTGTTACCAACAGAGTCTGATAGCCACCACCACTGAGCTCAATAAGATATCCGCCAATAATCGGACCTAACGCCAGTCCACCACCGATCACCAGATTACTGAAGCTCATCAGATGACCACTGCGGTCCAGAGCAGCAACGCTGGCGAGAATAAATGGCAGGGCAAAAGTCCAGGCGTATTTGAATGCAAAAGCAGCAATGGTGAAGCGCACTTCAGACGGTGCTGCCAGCAACAGCAGAATACCAATCACCATCACTGCATAACCGATAATCAGAGGCGTGTTAAAACTGGCTTTCTTGCCGCCAAGGAAGGCAGCCGTCATTGCGCCAGCAATACCCAACAGAGAAGCGATTGCCATAACATTACCACTGGTCTGCGCACTGATTCCGGATTCGCCGGCAATCGCCGACATAAAAGTCCAGATACCATTGAGGCTGATGTAAAACACCAGAATTGCTGCGAGACCGATCAGTCCAGGTAAAGCCACCGGCGTTTCTTCGGCTGTCGCATGCTGCTTTTCCGCCGCAGCGGATTTACCGGATGGCAGATATTTAATCAGTGGCGATGCCAGTGCCATCAGAACCGCCAACGACACAAAGAAGACTGACAGGCCATACGATTTAAACAACATAGGTAACAGCGCCAGCGAGACGGCACCCAGAATCAGCTGGCCAACTACCCAGTTAGCATATGCGCGGTCTGGCTTGGCCATCATTGCAGCACTGGTCATACAGATGATCATTAATGAACCACCAGCAAGACCACTGACCGCCCGCATAATAATCAGCTGATCAGGGTTGGTAATAAATGCTGAAATAATATTGGCCAGAATATAAATGGCGGCAGCAATCCAGGAAACTTTCTTCCAGTCAAAACGTGAAAGCCAGTACCAGGCCGGAATGGTCGCCAGGCTGGTTGCCCCCAGCTCAGTTGTAAATAACTTACCGATTTCAACCGGTCCCATACCAAATTCGGCCACTAACTGCCCGGCCACAACCGGGCCGGACATCAGCAGTGCCGGCGTAATGGCCGACAGTACAACGATGGTAAAAATCATGCGCGGATGCAGCGCACCTGAAGCAGACATATTCATACTCTATCCTCAATATGCGTGAACGAGACGGACCATTAACTGGTTAGTATTGAAAGTATTTTCAGCCGCGACAGTGGTCTGGTAGCTGAACATCACACTATTCTGCTGGTTGAGCCAGGTACCGTACTCCATACCCAGCATGGTGTAGGTCACTTCGGTATCATCGATGGTGCTGCCACCAATTTTCATTTCACCACCGACCGCCTCATACCAGCTGGCAGCGACATAGCTGGTTGGTGTCAGGTCATAGGTAACAAAAGCCTGCAGGCGGTAGAGATTTTCCTGCTCCAGTTCGGCGCCGTAGTAGTCATCATTTTTTCCGTATATCTGCGCTTCAAGGCTGGCTTCAACGTTCCACTTGTCACCCAGCCCGCGGGTATAGTTATAAACAAAAGTGGCTTCCCAACGGTTTGCGCCAGCAGAGGCGTCAGCGCGGTCGGCTTCATAGGAACCAACCGGTAAGGTCAGCATGGACAGCAGACCACTGTATTCACGATCCGATGGGTTATTAATGGTGAAAAGTGTGCCTCCAATCTGCGGATCACCAATCCCTACTGTGGATTCACTTTCAGAACCCGGCAGTTCGATATTGGTACGGGTCAGAGGGATAACAAACTGCGGTGTACACATGGTGCCGCAGATATCAGTAAATAATACATGGCGCCAAACCAGAACATCTGCACTCAAATGTGCATCGAGATCAGCGTCAGCCGTTTTGTATTTATCTGCCCATACGTTTGGCATATACAAAACATCCAGCTGAGTACCGTCCGGTGCCGAGTAAAAATCCTTGGCATTCAAGTCTGAAGCCTGACTATTCATTGCAGAAAGACAGCTTATTGATGCACCGGCAAGCAGAGATAATTTGGTCGTCGTTTTCATGGCCTATGTTTTCCTCGTTTAATTTTAATAAGTGTCTGGCAAACAGTAATAGCGTCATCAGGGCGAATGAGATCCTGCCGGTGAAGGCATATCATTAATCAACAGGGTTCTGTTTAATTAACTACCGGTATGGATCATTCGCACCAGATCAGCTTTATTATTAACATTCAGTTTGTTGTATATCGATCGGATGTAATAACGGACGGTATGTGGTGATATGCCAATATCATCTGCTATCTTCGAATATGTTTTACCCTCGGCAAACTGACGGGCAACATCCATTTCACGATCGGTAAGACATTCAATGGCACTTAACAGCCGGGCCATAATCAGATAATTTTTATCGCCCAGGTTGATGTCTACGTGAATATGTTTACCACTGAAGGTTTTATTAAATTCCGAACCGTCAATTTCGAAAGGCAATTTAGGGCCACGCCATTGCGGCCACTCCAGATTAAACAGGGATATAAGGCCAGGCTCAGCACTGTGCAGCAATCCCTGAGTATTGCTCACAGCAAGAGAATACTGCTGACCTGCTGCGTAATTCATACTGACGACATTAACGTTACGGATATTGTTATTCACCGCGGCTGATACCATATGCGGCATTAACGCTTCCATTAATGCCAGCTCTCTTTGACTGAAAGGATGGCTTTTATCGCCGCGGTACAGGCTGAGGTGATTATTATTGGATGCTACATCCTCAAACAGCATCACACAGCCAATATGCTCGTAGCCGTATTCTCCGGCCAGCGATTTCAGTTCATCAGAGACGCCTGGGTCCTGCATATCCAGATGCACCGCCTTGCCGGGATGATCAAATACCCGCTGAATGGTGGTGTCGCAGTTACGTATTTTTTTCCAGGACTCAAAATACTCACCCGGAAGCCGGTAGAAATACGTACTGTGTTGATAGTCCGGACGGCCGGTCGTCACGGCACTGCGTCCCCACCAGGCAGCATCAAATGGAATCAGATTCTGAACACACTCCATCATGGTCTGATGAAAACGCTCCAGAGGTTCTTCGCGCGCCAGCCGATACAGCTCGAGCAATGTATCGCTGAAGGTGTTTAAGACGTCCGTTTCTGTCAGTGCTTCCTGATGGATCTTGATCATAGGAATCTGCCGGTTATGTTGCCTGTTGATTACAGACTACGGATTCAGGAAAGGTCCGGCACCGTACAGATGACAGGGTAGATGACAGCAGGGTGACAAAGCAGGCAAAGAGTTAGTGATTATTTTGTAATTTAGCCAATAAAGCATGGGCCGCCGTCAGGTGATCTGAAAATATTCAAAGGATGGGAGCTTTGCGGCTTGCAGAAGCCACAGGAGCTGACTGCCAGCCCCTGATCAGAACAAAGTAACACAGGGGCCGGGGAATAAAATGATACGGGGTAAGGTGGCAACTTTTTTTAAAACCGGCTGAGCTGTGAAAGCTGCCAATTATTTATGTTTCTGGTTATGCAGGCCACCGTTAATCAATGCTTCAGGTATGGCGATAATACGCAGCGACTGAATACACTCGACCTCTTCTTCCTCGTTAAATGCATAAGCCACCGACACTCGGTAGCCGTCCGCTATTTTCACGCCGGGATCACACCGGCTCTTTTTTAATACTATGAAGCTCTTACCTGCCAGACGAAAGCCGTATAGGGCGCTCTCCGCGAAATAATCAGTGACGGTGCCTGTAATGGATAAGGTGACAGCCTCCGCCAGCACTTTCTCTGCATGTTTATGAGCACCTACTGTAATAAACCAGCCGGGGATTAAAGACACGGCCCATATAAGCAATACCGCAGGCCAGTTCATATGCCAACGCAGAGATATCAATAAGCCGATGATCAGCCCGCTGACGCCGTAAAATACGAAATCCTGCATAAAGCAGTTATTCTGCGCTGCCGGGTTCTCTGCTCTTCTGGTCCTGGCTGCGCTCTTCCGCCAGCTCTTTATCCAGCTTTTTACCCTGACGGTAAGCATCCACCAGCCCAATCAGCCAGACCACGCCAAACAGCACCAGCATCATCGATGCTGTATCACCGCCTGCAGCCATCTCGGCATGAATACGCTCACTGATCAGGTTCGGGTCGGCAGGCATAACACCGCTTTCCACTTCACCCAGCACCTTTTCTGAAATAGCGGAGATAAAAGCGACTACATTAAAGATACACACCATGGAAATACCGGCGAAGACGATGGTGCGCATGGGGCGGTTGATCACCAGATGACCAAGGCCCGGGAAGATCAGGGCGGACAACAGCAGGGCTTTTAACGCTTTAGACATATCAACTGGCTCTCAGGCATTGCAAAGGGGAATCCACCATAATCCCCCTTGAACAGAATGTATATTAAGCGGCACACATTTGCGCCGCTGCGGCAGTTTACTTCTTACGGTAATCCAGTGGCAGCTCCAGGCTTTCTTTCACTTCTTCCATCACGATGTAGCTTTTGGAGTTCTTAACACCGGGCAGGGTCAGCAGCATATCGCCGAGCAGGGCACGGTACTCAGACATACCACTGATACGGGCTTTGATCAGGTAGTCGGAATCACCGGACACCAGATGGCATTCGAGGATGTAAGGCAGAGCCTGTACGGCTTTGCTGAACTTCTGGAAGGAATCCGGTGACTGATACGACAGCGAGATCTCAACGAACACCAGCATGTTATAGCCCAGCATTTCAGGGTCGAGATGAGCATGGTAGCCGGTGATATAGCCTTCTTTCTCCAGACGGCGCACACGTTCGATGCAGGGCGTGGAACTTAAACCGACCTTATCGGCCAGATCGACATAACTGATACGACCGTCCTTCTGAAGCGCCCGCAGTATGCTAATGTCAAGTTTGTCCAGCGTGCGCTTTTTAACGTCATCCATTGGAAGTTTAATCCGCTATTAAATTAATACATTCCAGTTTTTTAACCTTTTTAGATCAAAAATTCAAAGTTTTTCGCTGGCATAAAAGGCATACACTGGGTGATATCAATTTTGAAGATTCGGCCCGTTTGGGAGGTTTTATGAAAGTTTTAGTCTTAGGCAGTGGTGTTACCGGTGTAACCGTCGCCTGGTATCTGGCCAAGGCTGGACATGAAGTCACTGTGGTTGACCGTCTCGATACCCCAGCCACTGAAACCAGCTATGCCAACGCCGGTATGCTGTCATTCGACTACTCCACCCCATGGGGCGCTCCGGGCGTACCGTTTAAAGCCATCAAGTGGATGATGCAGGACATCTCCCCGCTGTACTTCAGCCTGAAAGACTTCGATGCCAAGACCATCGGCTGGATGATGAAGATGCTGGGCCAGTGTTCACAGGAAGCTTTCGATGTGAACAAAGAGCGTATGCTGCGCGTCGCCCGCTACAGTGCCGAGTGCTTCCACGAACTGAATAACGAAATCACCATCGACTACGATGTGCGCATGAAAGGCACTCTGGAAGTTTTCCGCAGCCAGAAAGAAATGGACGGTGCTCAGGGCGACGTCGATGTGCTGAAAAAATGTAACGTGCCGCATGAAATGGTCGACGTTGCCACCTGTATCAAGCACGAACCGGCACTGGCTAACGTCAAAGAAAAAATCGTTGGCGGTCTGTATCTGCCAGGTGACGGTACCGGTGACTGCTACAAGTTCACTAACGGCCTGGCCGAAGAGTGTAAAAAGCTGGGCGTGACCTTTATGATGGAAACCGAAATCACCGCGATCGAGACCGCCGGTGGTTCCATCACAGGTGTACAGACTTCTGCCGGTAAACTGACTGCGGATAAATACGTGGTATCACTGGGCAGCTACTCACCTTTCCTGCTGGGCAAAATCGGCATCAATGCTCCGATTTACCCGCTCAAAGGCTACTCGCTGACCATGCCTATCACCGACGAAAGCAAAGCGCCGGTATCCACCGTTATGGACCAGAAATACAAAGTGGCGGTTACCCGCTTTGAAGACCGTATCCGTGTTGGTGGTATCGCTGAGATCGCTAACTTCAATAAAGATCTGGTGCAGAAACGCCGCGCTGCCATTGAGTTCAGTGTGAAGGATCTGTTCCCCGGCGGTGGCGATGTGGAAGCGGCAGAATTCTGGACCGGCCTGCGTCCGATGACTCCGGACAGCGTGCCAATTATCGGTAACACCAAATACGATAACCTGGTACTGAACACTGGCCACGGCACACTGGGCTGGACCATGTCACTGGGTACCGCCAAGTTTGTTGCCGACGTGGTTTCCGGTAAGCCAACCGATATCAACCCGGATGGCCTGTCGATTGATCGTTACTGATCAGAACCGGTCAGATGCTGAAAGCGCTGGTGTAAGCCAGCGCTGTCTCACTGAAAAAAGAATCGAAAAAGCCTGAAAGAACAAAGCAAGAAACAACGTAACAAACAACGCACAACACGATAATTTTTAACGCAACACCATAAGCAAACAGACAACGCAGATTAAGGTACTCCCATGACTGAAAAAACCATCATCTCCACTGAAAACGCCCCTTCTGCCATCGGTACATATTCTCAGGCAGTAAAAGCCGGCAACACAGTTTATATCTCCGGCCAGATTCCACTGAACCCAAAAACCATGGAAATGGTTACTGAATCTTTTGAGGCTCAGGCCGTTCAGGTATTTGATAACCTGAAAGCCATCGCCGAAGCGGCGGGCGGGTCACTGAGCGAATTCGTAAAAATTACCGTACTGCTGTCCGACCTGAAATACTTCGCTCAGGTCAACGAAGTGATGGAACGTTACTTCTCTGCACCGTATCCGGCGCGTGCGGCTTTCGCCGTTAAAGCTCTGCCGAAAGATGCGGATATCGAAGTTGAAGCTGTGATGGTTCTGTAAGAGGCTGGTGATTAACCATGGCAAGAGCAACCACAGTTACCGTTAATCTGGATAACGTACTTCATAATTACCGTCTGGCGAAATCCATGGCACCGGAGCAGAAAGCCGTTGCCGTCGTAAAAGCCAACGCCTATGGTCACGGCGCTGTCGCCGTGGCGAAAAAACTGGCGCCGGAAGCGGATGCTTTTGCCGTTGCCTGCATCGAAGAAGCGGTCGAACTGCGTGAAGCAGGTATTGAAGGTCAGCCGATTCTGTTGCTGGAAGGTTTTTTCACCGCTGACGAACTCGATTACATCAGCGCCAATAATCTCTGGACCGGTGTCCACAACCAGCGCCAGCTGAACGATATTAAAAACGCTCAGCTGTCACAGCCGATCACCGTGCTGCTGAAAATGGACAGTGGCATGCATCGTCTGGGCTTTGCCCCGGAAGAGTACGCTGCGGTCTATCACGAGCTGAAAGCACTGCCGCAGGTAAAAGACGTGATTCTGATGAGTCACTTTACCTCAGCAGACGACATGTCCAGCCCGATGACGCAGAAGCAGATCGAAGTAATCGATGCCGCTACCCGCGAACTGGATGCCGAAGTCAGCATTGCTAACTCCGCCGCCACGCTGATGCATGCCGATGCCCGCCGTAACTGGCAGCGCCCTGGCATTATGTTATACGGCTCATCACCATTTACCGATAACCCGGAAATTGACCGCCAACTGAAACCGGCTATGACGCTGACTTCAGAAGTGATCGCCATTCACGATCTCGAACCAGGCGAAGCCATTGGTTATTCCGGTACCTGGGTGTGCGAAAAACCAACCCGCGTCGGCACCATTGCCGTGGGTTATGCCGACGGTTATCCACGTCAGGCAGTCAATGGCACGCCGGTGATTGTGAACGGACAGCGCACCAAAATTATTGGCCGCGTTTCCATGGATATGCTCACCGTGGATTTAACCGACATTGATGCCGACCTAGGCTCAACGGTTGAACTCTGGGGCGAAAATTTGCTGGCCAATGAAGTCGCACCTTGCTGCGGCACCATTTCCTATACCCTGTTCTCCTGCATTACCGCACGGGTGCACCGGAAATATATTGGCTGATACCTCCCTGACGAACGCTTCGGGACCTCCTCCTCCAAACAGATCAACGTTCGTCCTTTTGCTCCATCCCTCCCCGGTGATGGAGCTTTTTTCTTTTCTGGCGTCTTAAAATTTACCGTGGCTGTCACGCTGGAAAGGCTTATGTCGGATTGGTGTGCTGGACTGGTGCGCTTAACTGATAGCCACCGGTGCGCAGTGCGCACCCTACAAATCATCAGATTCTGTGCGCATCCCGGAATATGCCCATATATAACGGTCACTGGTGCGTGGTAAATACGTAGCCAATTGAAACAGCCCGGAAGTGACTGGTGCGCAGTGCGCACCCTACAAATCATTAGATTCTGTGCGCATCCCGGAATATGCCCATATATGACAGCACTGGTGCGCAATGCAGCCCGGACATGTAGATACCATCTCTCCCAACCGTCCACAACACCTTAAACCGGTACATGTGGGCGGTATTCGCTCTGGTGTTTTACAACACCAAAACAAATCTGCACCAGCTTGCGCATCGCTGCGCCAAGCGCCTGC